>Ga0307378_10002102_pt1 | contig 31168 bp, 23 predicted proteins | sample UN1MG_FD_202238 | JGI IMG/M metagenome (GOLD analysis project Ga0307378, IMG submission 202238) | Soil microbial communities from Risofladan, Vaasa, Finland - UN-1 | ecosystem: Environmental > Terrestrial > Soil > Coastal area > Acid sulfate soil | place: Finland: Risofladan, Vaasa | collected... | reverse complement strand
CTCATTCATTACGGTCGTAGTATCTGAAGCCGTTACATGCTGTGGAAGGAAACCTGTTGTGGTTCCGGATGGAATAGTCACCTTCCCTGAAGTTGGTTGCTGCGTTTGATCAATTATCTTTAATAATGTTGACTTACCGGCTCCATTTTTACCTGTCAGGCCAATCCTGTCTCTGCGATTAACCACGAATGAAATATTTGACAACAGTTCAAAACTTCCGAAGGCAACACTTATATCCTCAACTGACACCATTTTCCGGGCATGAATTAGAATGCAAAGATAGAAAAGTATGGAATTTTGAAAGATGAACCCGGAAGCAGAGTTCCGTTACATGTCCGACGACGAAAACTATAAGAATAGAAGCACTTTGGTTTTCATCCCTTATTTACTTATGTCCAGCAATTCCTGTCCCGAATCCTTCAACAGGCCTACCGACCAGCGAATAATAACCAGGGAGCTGATAATTGCGGCAACGGTATCAATGTAAGCGATCTTCCATATCATTGCGACTGTAAGGCCAATTATTGCAGATATGCTGGTGAGGGCATCGGCAAGTACATGCAGATAGGCCGCACGGATATTGTTATCGCTGGTTTTCTTATCGTGGTGAAGGAGCGCGGCACTAATAATATTTACAATTAAACCGATTATTGCTACTATAATGGCCTCCCTGTATTCAATCTCAACGGGATTGAAAAATCGTCTTGTTGCTTCAGCAATAATGAAAAAAGCAAAGAAGAGCAGGAACAGTCCACTTGTGAAACCTGACAGTGAGAGGATCTTCCTGCTGTTCCCTTTGAAATGGTCATTATCTGACAACTTTCTTACGAAAATATAGGCGATCCAGCTTAGTCCAATTGCCAGTACATGAGATCCCATATGGATACCATCAGCAAGCAGGGCCATTGAACCTGTTAGTATTCCAGATACAATTTCCACAGCCATTGCCAAAGCTGTAAGTACCACAACCCATCCGGTTTTCTTTGTTTTAAGTTCCAGCTCGGTCATACTAAATTCCTTTCTGTTTATAACAATTCAAAATGCACATATGTTTTTATTCCTTTCATCCGGCTACTTTATAATGTGCTGTTACACTGGCATAAGATGGTCAAATGCGATTAATATTGTAATCTTTTAGGTAATTTTTTATTATATTTAACATCTTATTGACGGTGATCGTGCTAGAGTATGATTGAAGAAAGGGGGAGTTTTGATACGATTATGTTCCTCCAGGCAATGGATGAACATATTTCCAGCTTGAGGTATGCTGGTATGATCCAGCAGGCACTCCTGCCTGACTCTGCTTTGCTTTCAGGTATAATCAAGGATCACTTTGTAATCTATCTGCCCAAGGATATTGTCAGTGGCGATTTTTACTATGCGTACCAGAACGCAGGCTATACTATATTGGCTGCAGGCGATTGTACCGGACACGGAGTTCCCGGTGCTCTGTTATCGATCCTGGGTATTAGCTTTTTAAATGAGATACTACAGTTGAGGGATATTCCAAGAGCCAACAGAATACTGAACCGTATGAGAGAAAAGATCATGGTGGCCCTGGATCAGAAAGGCGTGGAGGCGGAAAAGAAGGACAGTATTGATATAGGACTCTGTGTTTATGAACCTTGTCGCGGAGTACTCCAGTTTTCTGGTGCGAACAGACCCTTGATCATGATAAGGGATGGGAAACTTACTGAGATCCGACAGGATAAAATGCCAATTGGAATTGCTCCGCTTGAGGAAGTATCCTTCACAAACCACAGGATTGAAACCAGGGAAGGAGATCATTTTTATCTATTCTCTGATGGCTATCCTGACCAGTTTGGTGAACAAACAAATAAGAAATTTAAGACCAAGAATTTCAGGGAACTGCTGCTTTCAGTATCAGGTTTGGGTATGGAGAAGCAAAAAGAGCATCTCGAAAATGCATTCTATGACTGGAAGGGCAAAACAATGCAGATTGATGATATTCTTGTACTCGGTTTTGAAACATAGATCTCCCCAATGAGACTAATTTCTTTTCGGATACGTAATTTCAGGTCAATAGTAGATACAGGCTGGCAAAGTATATCGCCGGACAATATTACCTGTCTTATTGGGCAGAACGAATCAGGAAAGACATCAATCCTGGAGGGACTCCTGGTATTTTCAAAGGGTGAAATAGACGAAGATATACTCAGAAGTGATCTTTCTCTTCCGGAGGTAAGCTGTAAATTTGATGTACCGGATGGGTATTTCGCTTCAAGGATAACTGATCCCGGTCCCGAACTCGAGAAACTTACCGGCAGCCTGAATACCCTCACTCTGGTTCGATCATGGAAAGCCGATCTGAGTTCTGAAATTTCAATTGGTGATGAGATCTTTGATTACCTTGATTCCGTTGAACAGTCGAGGAGGGAACAACTTGATCAAATAAATGAGAAGATCAGGGCTCTTGACCATGATATAAATGTGGCTCAGGAAAAGATCAAAACCAGCAGGGGAATTATCTCACAGCTTGAATTGAAACTCGCAGATGAACCCAGTAAATCAGGGATGAAGCTGTTCAAAAGAAAAGTGAAGGATGCGAAAAGTTCAGATAATCCTTTATGGGATGAATACAGGGAGAAACTTGCCGGGGAAAAAGAGAAACTGGAGAAGAACAGAGGTTTTCTCTCTGAAAAAGAAGAGCTGGTGAATGCGGTTTGCAGCTGGAACAAACTACAGATCTACAAGGCCGATCTTATTGAAGAACTGGAAGAAATTTCATCAAGACTTGAAGAGCGCCATCAGACAATGACCCTTCTTTCCGGTCCTACCCTGCAGGAAATGTCACGTGGCGAGTGGGAACAAGTCCTCAGGGCTTATAAAAAAATAACTACGGAATTAGAAGAGGCAAGGAATAAACTGGATATGCAAACAATGGTTTGCGGAATACTCCTTGATGGACGGTCGGCCGAGGAGGCATTATGGGAAGTGGGGGCCCGGGAGGAGGCAAGGAACTCTGGTTATACAATTCAGAAACTGGGGGAGCTATTTTTAGAAGATATCCCGGTTTTTGAGATATTTGAAGATTTTGGCAGTCTTTTGCCAAACAGGGTCGATCTTGAGGATATTATTACTGAAAATGAGCAGGTTGAGGGATATAAGGCAGCCCGAAACTTTCTTACAATTGCACAGCTTGATTACTCCTTTTTCCAGCAATCGTCAACCAGGATACTGAAGCAGAAAATTGAAAATCTTAATACAAAATTAACCCTTGATTTTCAGGACTTCTGGCAACAGCATATAGGCAAGCAAAATAAAATAAGGATTAATTTTGAACTGGATCATTACAGTACCAGTCACGGCGAAAAGGCCGGAAAACCCTACCTGGAGTTCTGGGTGAAAGATGAAGGAGAACGACTGTATCCCAAGCAAAGAAGCAGGGGAGTGAGATGGTTCCTTTCGTTTTATCTTGAGCTGATGGCAGCATCGGAAAGGAAAAGAAAACAAAGCATATTACTGGTTGACGAACCCGGTGTAAGCCTGCATGCAAGGGCTCAGGAGGATGTTCTTAAAGTTTTTGAAGATATCAAGGATAATATCCAGGTAATTTATACGACACATTCACCGCACCTGGTTGATATCAATAAACTTCACAGGGTCCTTGCCATACAGAGAGATGATATAGAGAACCAGCGCAGCACAACTATTGTGCTCGATGCTGCCCGACTGGCTGATGCATCACCTGATACACTGTCACCACTTCAAAGTATCATGGGTAATCCTGTCGGGAACCAGGAATTCTCGGTTGATAAGTTCAATATTATCGTCAATAATATAGGTTCATTCTATCTAATGAGCGCTGCCCTCAAACTTGCCGGTTATAAAGGTTCAATTCATTTCATTCCCTCTACTGATTTCTCATCCATACCATTAATGTGCAACATACTAATGGGATGGGGGATGAAGTTTGCTGTCCTTCTATTTAATAACGATGAAGAGCGAGGGATAAGGAGACATCTCAGGGAAATAGTATTTACCAATGAACCGGGACAGGAAGAAAAGATCATTCTAATGCCTGAGGAGTTCGCAAACGCAGAAGACATTTTTTCAACGCTCGATTTCAAGAATCATATCCTGCATAACAGGGAGGGGATTACCATAAGCAATTCAGAATACATAAAACAAAATGGACTGCCCCGTAATTTCCTGATGAGTAAATTTTTGAGCGATGTTAACTCAGAAAAGATCAGCAGGGACGGCCTGGATGAGGAGTCAAAGGAAAATATTATGCTTCTGGTTAATATACTTCAGAAATACAAATAATTATTAATGGCAATAAATTACTCGCATACCTGTTAATCGTTAATTCTATCTCAGGATTTTCCTGATCTTTACGGCACTGGTAACTCAACCTGCTATTTGATCTTTTCTTTCAAGACCTCGACTGCTTTTTCAAGCTGTGGATCTGAACCCTTAACCCTGTCGATGAAACTATTCCTGATATAGATATCTGGCTCTACTCCACTGAATTCAAGGTCAGTACCATCAAGGGTATAACAACCCCATGCAGGTAGCCTGCAGCTCGAACCGTCGACCAGGGAAGCACTGGTAGTAAATATTATCCATCTGTATGTTTCGGTGCCGATAATGGTGCCAAGTCCAAGCTCCCTGAAACCGGCTGAAGTCATTTCTGCATCGCTCAGACTTTGCTGGTTCACAAGCAGGGCTATTGGTTTACCCGATGGTGCAAAATGCGGTTGTGGTGATATCATCCCCTCACGGAACTTCCAGTTCAGGTAGGGCCTTTGCGAAAGGAACTTAAGTACATCATCATGTATATTGCCACCTGTATTATATCTGAGGTCCACAATTATCGCCTTTTTATCCACCTCCTCTGATGTCATCTCGATTAAAAACTGGTCAAGACTTCTTGTTGACATATCCTTAAGATATACATATCCGATACTTTGCCCTGATAATTCATCCACCTTTGCCTGGTTATTGGCTATCCATTCATCGTAAAGCAATCTGTTGACCGTACTGTAGGTGGCAGGATGTATCTTTGTCTCAATAACCTTTCCATCCCGGACCAATTCCAGTGTAATCTCTTCTGGCATCGCAGGGAACAATAAAAACTTCTCCCTGCTACTTGCCCTGTCAACAGGGACTCCATTTACGGAATTGAGGATATCCCCTTTACTGATATTGGTATAGATATTATCAGAAGGAGAGAGGTTTACTATCCTGCTAACCTTATATGGATCATTTTTTTCAAATAATATACCTGTTGACGCAGATATCAGATTGGTATGAAGTTTTTCCTCATCCCCCGATGACCTGAAACCCATATGTGATGAATTAAGTTCTCCCAGCATATCATTCATAACAATTCTCATCTCTTCCCTGCTGGTAACATCATCGAGGAATTTCTCATATTTGGTTCTCATCCCTGGCCAGTCGGTCCCATGCATATTTTCATCGTAGTAATTCTCAGCCAGGATAGTCCAGCCCTCGTAAAACATCTGCCTGAACTCTTCAGCCAGATTTTTTATGAAATTGTGTTTTATCTCTATTTTTTCAGTCTTATTCCCCTTTAGATTAAGCTTGTAGATATTCCCTCCTGATAGCGCATAAAAATCTTTTCCTGAATTGACAATTTCGCCTCCTGAAATCCCACTTATCTTTTCCGTCTTGTTTTCTTCGAAAGGATTGAGGGTAAGCTTGTAAAGTCCAGGGCTTCCCTCATGCGTCGAGGTAAACAGGACCGATGTCACTGTATCCCTGGTTATGACATATGGATTTGACTGTCGCGGACCATACCTGAGTGGGGACTCCCATCTCATTAAAAGATCAGAAGTATCAATATCTGCAAACGAGCCTGCTGTAGTTGGTTTTTTATCCTCAAGTATCCGGGTGATCTCATCCGACCTGAAGGGCTCTGAGAATTTCTGTACGGGAATCCTGTAAAGTTTAGTATTCGATCCTCCCCTGGGATAACTTGCCTGGGTACGATCAGCAACGAAATATATATACTTACCGTCAGGTGACCAGAATGGGTCACTCTCTGTAAGATATGTGTCTGTCAGGTTTATCTTTTTGCCTCCGTTAAGATCATAGACAAATATATCCTGTTCAAAATTCCTGTATGCCGTGTAGTATACAAATCTGTCATCATATGAAAACCGGGGAGTTGTACCCCTGAACCAGAACTCATCATTTAGAAGAAGCTTATCGCTGAATGACTTAAGATCAAGTAATCGCAACTCATCTTTTCCTGAATAATATACCAGCTTGTCCCTTTTTGAGTTGACTGAAAGCAACCGGGCAGTCTTTTCGGATGCATTTACCAGGATCTCAGACGAATTGGCGTCGGCAGATATCCTGAATATATTTGGCCATCCCCTGTATGTTCTCGATATAACAAGGTTCTTATTATCGCTGACCCACACCACCTCAATAACCCTTTCTAAAGGATCGGTCCTTATCTCTTTAATAAACTTTCCTTTTATGTCGGAGACAAATAATCTTCCTCTTGACACAAATGCGATCTTCTTGTTATCAGGTGAAACATCATATGCGGTTATTTCACCTTCGGTATTAAAAGCTATTTCGGTTTTAAGGGGATTGTTGCCAAAAATACTCACAGGTACTTTTCTTGTTTCCCTCGTTTCTGTGTTGTATGAATGAATCTCATAATCGAGAGTGAATACAACAAGATTGGCATCTGCGCTTGCCTGGGGACGCCCAATCGATGAGTCAAAATAGGTTAAACGCTCTTTTTTCTCACCAAGAAATGTAAAGAGGTTATATTCACCTGTCCCTTCATCAGAGGCAAAATAGAGATCCCCACTCCTGTTTAATGTAGGCCATAGATCTTTACCCTCATAATCAGTAAGCTGCCTGAAATCACCGGTCTCCTCGTTAAATAGTTTGATATCAGGATTATTTTCCCCCTTGTATCTCTTCCTGTTGTTGTTTCTGAAACTCTCGCCTGACTCGGAGAAAATAAATTCTCCCGTAACAGGATGTGGTATTACGAAATGGGCTGTATTCCAGTAATGTTCAGAAAATAATCTGACAGGTGTACCCCCTTCTATACTGACCCTGTACGCTGAATAACTATTTGATCTGCCTGAGGTAAAGTAGATATATTTGGAGTCCCATGACCAGGAATCAATATAATCAAACGCCTGATGGAAAGTCAACTGGCTTATTTCACCTCCGTTTACAGGCACTGCATAAATATTGGCATTCCCGTCCTGGTTACCGCTGAAGGCAATCCAGTTGCCGTCGGGACTATACCTTGGCAGGGTTTCACTGCCGGGCATAGCCGTTATGCGATAGGCAGTTCCTCCGCTGGCATCTACCTTCCATATATCACCCTGGTAGGAGAATACTATTGTCTTGCCATCAGGCGATAGTGACGGATCTGACATGAATTTAACAGATCCGTCAGAGCTGTAAGCATTGACCGTAAACAGCAATGCCAGAGTAAGTTTAATTGCGGTTTTCATATTAATTTGATAAGTTTCGGGTTAGTTTGACATACCTAAATTAGTAAAAAAGAATGATCACGCAATATGGTCGAACTCCTGAACTATAAAACAGGATTCTGATATTACGAAAGTAAACAGCAAACATGATGTTCCTGTTGATTATCAATATATAGAAAATTGTTATTCAATTATTGCATTGTAGTCGTTCGGGCGGCGCAAAATCTATGCTCAACAGCAGGCTTTCGCCGTGACCGGCCCCGAGCAGACAATCGGGTAGGGTAGAAGATCAATTATAAGGTCATTGAAATGAAACCGCAATCAAATATATACATATGAACTCTATGAGGTACTTAAAAAGTCTCCTTGCATTTATATTAATGGTATTATTAGCATCCTGCGAGAAGGAGCCTCAGCCCGACACCCGGACATTGATTGAGAAGCTCAATGATCTTGAAGGGGTCACAGCAACCGCGATTACACCTCCTTATGGGCACGATGAAGCCTTTAAACTTGAGATAACCCAGCTACTTGATCACAATAATCCGAACGGACCAACCTTTACACAGACCGCTTACCTGCATCATTCTGGGACTGAGATGCCTATGGTTTTCGGACCATCCGGTTACGGTGCAACAGAATGGTCGACACAGGAGATTGCAGGATTACTGGGAACAAATATGCTGATGGTTGTTCATCGCTTTTTCCCGGGATCAGAGCCCTACCCGCTTGACTGGGACTACCTGAACATCTGGCAATCAGCTACTGACCATCATCACATTGTCACTTTGCTTAAGGGGATTTATACGGGATCATGGATCAGCTCAGGGGCAAGTAAAGGAGGTCAGACATCGTTATTTCACCGTAGATATTATCCTGATGATGTAGATGTTACTATAGCCTACGTGGCACCCATAGTTTTTGGTACCCACGATGAGAGGTTCATAACATTCATGGAGAATGTGGGAGATTATGAAACCAGGGAAAAACTCAAGAATTTTGAAAGGAGGCTGCTTGAGGCCAGAGATAGTATCATGCCAAGGTTTGTGAATTGGTTTCCTGAAAACAACTATATTCTCTCGCTCAACCCTGATGAAGCATTTGAATATGGTATACTGGAGTATCATTTTGCATTCTGGCAGTTTCATAATTATGATATTGATGATATTCCCGGAGACGATGCAACATATGATGAGATGTTTTACCACCTTGATAATGTTCTCTGGGTGAGGGTTTTCTCTGATTACTACATGGACTATTACAATCCATATTATATCCAGGCACTCAAGGAAAACGGATACCCGGCATATTCAACGGCACATTTATCGGACCTTTTAACATTTGTCACTGATCCTGGCGCTGAATTCTTTGTGACTGCTGATGTTTCACCAGACTATGATCCTTCAACTGTTCTTGATATAAATAGCTGGCTTAAAACCGATGGCAATAATATAATATATATTTATGGTGAGCTTGATCCATGGTCGGCTGCAATGTTTGATCCTGATCCGGAAACGAACGCTCTGCGTGTGGTACAGCAAGGGGAAGACCATGGAGTCAAAATTGCAGATCTGGATGAGAAGGAAAGGATAATAGACTCATTGGAAGTTTGGCTTGGGATCCAAATTGATTATTATTAGATGAATGAATCAGGTAAAGGATAATCCTGCATTCTTTTTCGATCTTTTCGTTCAGTTTCTTACCCTCTGAAGATTGCGTTCATAGCTCCACAATGCCTGCAATGTTCTGATGTTCCACACCCTGCTTCGTTCCCTGCCGAATGTATGCATGACAAAGCTTCACCACTTCGGGCACCGGGCACCTCGAAATAATCCTTGCCAGATAACAGACATAAAAGAACATCGCTGCAATATACTATTTGCCTTTCCCTGTTAAGTACTGCAGCTACATCTGGCATCGCCATAAAGAGATCTTTTATGTATCCATGTTCATAAACAAGATTATGGGATTTTACACCTGATTCAATGTCTGTTCTTTCAGCCGGTGCAAAGAAGGTTTCCTGCTCAGTCATGATCCGGGTGTGTATCAGGTAATAGAGAAAAATTCTACTACAAACTAATCGGAATCGACAAGAAATGCAAATAAATTATGCTTTTTGAAATCTCCAGGATATACCCGTATAATGACAGAACCTCAGGGATTTTAGGACGCTAATCTCACTCTCTTGCCAAAAGAATTAAATTCATCAACCTCCCGAACTCGCTTGAACTTACTGAGTTATTTGGATTGGATGTGTCCACCCGGTGAACCACAACCATATCATATTCGGGGATAATTACTATATAGTGGCCACCAGCTCCCCTGGCATCAAAAGTGCCTTCAGGAAGATCCACTCCGGGGATATGCGGGTATTTATTGTATTTCCTTGCTACCCACCACATGTAACCATATCCATCGCTGCCATACAAAGCGGCATCCGAATGATACCTGGTGCTTTCCTCGACCCATTCGGCCGGAATTATCTGGTTCCCTTTCCAGTTGCCCTTCCTTAGCATTAATAACCCGAATCTGGCCATATCATGTGCTGTAATTACAAATGGATAGGCAGGATGGATCGATTCCTCCCCGGTAACATACCATCCATCATCGGCCGTGAAATCTTCCATCTGGATTGGATTGGCGATCTCCTCCTGAAGGGCCTTGAATATTTTGTTGCCAGTAAGTTTTTCATAGACAGTACCGAGAGCATTAAAGTCCCAGTTATTATAATACCAGTGAGTTCCCGGTTTCTCTGTATGCCTGGGAGGTTTCAGCGTCTTCATCCTCTCCGATTCGTACAGGGCCGGGTGGTATATACCCGACCTTGCTTTTATGCAATCACGGAGCGTTGCCTGTTTCTCAATTTCGGAAAGTGGCGGCTCATCATCAATCCCGAGTTCCGCGAATGTCTTATCAAGATCAATGGTACCGTTCATCACATATTTTCCATACAGAGCACTTAGGAAACTTTTTCTTGTTGAGTGTGTCATGAATTTTGTGTCTACTTTACCCCATTCATCAACTATCATTCCTTCAATTACTATTACTACAGCTTCTGTATTTATAGTCATTGAGTAATCTTTTGCCTCCTGTAGCCTTCCGGAGTCGAATCCGGAATCCTCCGGGCGGGATGCCTTATCCCATTTCTCTCCAGGGTAACGGTTCTGCCCGTATATAATCGTACCTGCAGTAATAAATAATGCAATTAAGGTCAGAAGGATCTTCTTTAATCTGTTCATGATAATTATCGAATAATGATTTATTGGCTTAAGACTATATAGTTATGCTGGTATTGGGAAATTGGTTTAATGTACAATATATACAAAATAGAGAAATATAGTAACTGTTACCTGTGCAAAAGAGCTTTTGTTTATATAACTTGTAGGACTTAAATACTAAACCTATGACTAAGCTAAGATTGATTTCTCTGATTCTGTTACTATTTGTTATTCTGCTATCATGTGGAGATAGCAACCAGATTCAAAATTACAGGATTGGAATAGCTACATTCTCACATGAGACATGTACCTTTTGTCCCAACCCAACGGGGATAGCAGAATTTGAGTACTGGGGTCCTCCTCTTAAAGGAGACGATGTCCTTCAGGCAGATGAATATATAGAAGGCTTTGTTGCAAGATCGGTCGAGTATGGCGGAGTGGATCTGATAGGGCTGATCTCGCCGAGAGGTGCTGTTGGCGGATCATCAGGCAGCTGGATTACACAGGAGGCTTTTGATAAATATGCAGGCGGTATTGCAGATGATATCAAAAAAGACGGGAACCTTGACGGGATATACCTTTCATTGCATGGTGCCATGGCTGTGACAGGAGTACCGAAGCCTGAGGCTGAAATGGTGAGAAGGATCAGGAAAGTTGCAGGGGATATTCCAATACTGGTTACCCTCGATCTTCATGCCAATGAAGACCATGAGCTTTCGGATGCTGCCGATGGTGTGATCATTATTAAAAGATACCCGCATTATGATTCATTTTACCAGGGTGAAAGGGCAGCCAGACTGATGATAAAGATCTTAAAAGGAGAATATACACCGGTTATGGCTACACGTAAGCCCGGGGTAATAACCCCGAGTGTTTTTCAGGGTACCGGTGTGTCTCCGGCAATGGAGATAATGGAAAGGGCCAGGAGATGGGAAGAAAGGATGCCTGGTGTATATGTTTCCGTTGCTTTCGGATTTGCCTATGCTGACGTGCCTGATGTAGGGGCTACGGTAATGGTAATTACAAATAATGATCAGGATCTTGCCGATCAGATTGCCGACGATATGAATGATTATATATGGAGAATGCGTGAAGTCTTCGCAGGTAAGGTTCTGCCAAAAACCAGGGAAGGTGTAGCTTTAAGTATTGAAGCTGCAAAGACCGGGAAAACACCTGTTGTAATTGCAGACCATAGCGACAGGACTGGTAATTCAACACACATTCTTGAAGAGTTGATCAATCAGGGAGCAGAGAATTTCTGTATAGCTACAATTGCCGATAAGCTGTTAATTGAAAGCCTGACGGAGTCCGGTTTTGAAAAGGGTGATGAAGTGAATGTTAATGTAGGTGGATATGCTGATGAATATGCCGGTAATCCTGTGAATATAAATGGGATTCTTGAGTACTTCGAACGGTATGGTAGACTCGGGAAGGTAGCTGTAGTCCGGTTTGGTCAAAATAACAGGGTAATAATAACCCCGGAATTACACCAGGTTACAACAGCCGGAATATTTAATGGGCTTGGGATAGATATTAATGAGATTGATATTGTATCCCTGAAATCAAGAGTTCATTTCAGAAGGGGCTTTTATGAAAATGGTCTTGCAGGTGCAATTTTTGAAGTTGATGCACCGGGATTGGGCCCGGCCGACCTCTCCACGATAGAATATATTAATGTCCCCAAAGACCTGTATCCTATTTATGTGAAGTAACCGGGTTATTTAAGCAAATCAACAATTAAAAGACTACTATCCATAGGAGATATTCACGGTTGTTTCGATAAGTTATATGAACTTGTTGAGCACAGGATTAAACTTCAAAAAGATGACAAACTTGTCATGCTGGGCGACTATATCGATCGCGGGACTGACAGTAAAGGTGTTCTTGATTATATAATTGGGCTAAGGAGTGAGGGATTTAATATAATTGCGCTGATGGGTAACCATGAAGATATGATGCTCCGGGCAAGAAATAATCCAATGGATACGCTTGGATGGATTGTTAACGGTGGCGGTGCTACAATGTCAAGTTTTGAAGTTAATTCGGTTAGAGATATCGATACCTGTTATTTCGAGTTTCTTGAATCTTTGCCAAAATACCATATTCATGACAATTATATCTTCGTTCATGGCGGTTTCAATGATGAAATTGATGATCCTTTCAGTGATGAACAAAGCATGCTATGGGACAGGAGGTTCGATTATAGATCCCCGCAGTTAAAGGACAGGATAGTTGTTCACGGGCACAGACCACAGAAGTTGTCGGATTTACAGGAAAGTCTTCAGCATAATCCATCGGTAATAAACCTTGATACCGGATGTGTATATGGTGAGAGCAGCGGATTTGGAAATCTCACCGCTCTGGAAATCGGGAAAAACAGACTTTTTTATGCTTAGGCTCCCGCGAAATCATCATTGACAGGTGACATTCGGGACGGGGAAAGGTTTGGAACAAACTGTCAAGAATTTGACTTAAGTTAATTATATCAGGTTATAATTGCATATCTTACCTTTTTCTTATATTGTATGGCTCCGTAAATATTGACCATTTAATGTACTTGAATCATGAAAAAGGGAATCAAAATTATCGTCGCGACAGGGCTATTGCTCATTCTTCCAGGATTAAACTCTGCTTTAGGACAGGATTGGCCTCAGTGGCGGGGATCCAACCGCGACAGCAAGGTAGTTGGATTTAAAGCTCCGGCAACCTGGCCGGAGGAACTGACTCAACAGTGGAAGATCAATGTGGGTTTTGGTGATGCGACACCGGCGCTGGCGAAAGGAAAATTATATGTCTTTACCCGGCAGGAGGGGAATGAGGTCCTGCAATGCCTTGAAGCATCAACCGGTAAGATAATGTGGAAGAATAGCTATCCGGCAGATGAGGTAACCGGACCTGCTGCCAGACATCCCGGAACCAGAAGTACACCAACTGTAATCAACGGAAAGGTAATTGTAATTGGTGCTACAGGAATAATTTCATGCCTCGACGCTGAATCAGGGAAGCTGCTCTGGCGTAACAGTGATTATGCAAATATGGTACCTTTATATTTCACAGGGATGTCTCCCGTTGTTATTGATAATATGTGTTTGGCCCACCTGGGAGGAGCGGAAAGCGCAGCTATTATTGCATTTGACCTGGCCTCTGGCAGGATAGTATGGAAACATGAAGGTGATGGGCCTGCCTATGCATCACCTGATATAATGACTTTTGATAATTTTAAGCAGGTTGTAATGCAGACCGACAAAACATTACTGGGGCTATCAGTGAGCGATGGTAAGGTGCTATGGAAAATCCCTACCCCGGCGGAAAGTCGATATTATAATTCCTCCAGCCCGGTAATCGATGGTCATGAGATCTATTACAGCGGACAGGGCCTCGGGACCAGGGCTGTAAATATCACGAAGAAAGGGAACGACTATTCTGTTGGTGAGCTGTGGAGAAATCCTACCATTGGAACAACCTACAATACACCTGTATTAAAGGATGGATTCCTCTTTGGATTTTCCGACAGAGGATATCTGTACTGCCTGAACGCATCCAATGGTGAAACAGCCTGGGCCGATACAACCCGACACAGGGACTTCGGATCAGTTATTGATGCCGGCTCAGTGATGCTGGCTCTCTCAAGCACTTCGAATCTGGTAGTGTTTAAACCGGCAACTGATTCCTACAGGCAAATAGCATTGATCATGGTTGCAGAAACGCCAACATATGCACATCCTTTAGTATCAGGGAATAAAATTTATATCAAGGATGATCAATCTTTGACCTTGTATACAGTAAAGTAGTTGTTCCTTTGATTTACAGTATCAAGTTGCCTATGGTCACAAATGATATTGTCTGGGTCGCCGACAGTATGAATATTTAGCAGACTGATAATTACATATTGTTGAATCCCGGCGAGTGCATTGGCTTCGAACTTCGCCCCGGTTCATCGGGGCTACGTCCGACGAAGTCGCCGAGCTCGTAAACCCGGTTCCCCGCGGATTGCGGCGGGGAGCTTCAATCGAAGCTATAACCCCTGATTTAATGGAACTGTAACCGGATTCATTCAGAATTGATTTCAAATTTTCAAAACGGAAAGTTTGTTCAGAAATATGAGTGCCACAAAGCGCGGCATATTTAATTGTAAATCTCATACAAGATTGGTCTGTTGCTATGATTAAATGAGTATTTCGTTATACTTCTGGTTTGGAAAAAGGCAGATAAATAGCAAGACACTGAAAATAAAAGCATATCTTTGCTAAAAATTCAGATTTGAGAATTTGCGCATTAATTTACTGATTCCTTCTCACAATTAGTACATCACTGCTCTCTTTTTTAAATCCCATTTTTTTAACTTTTTAAGAACAGATTTTTATGAAGGCCATGCTTGTACAGATGAAATTATCTGTTTAGTCCACTTTCACCAGTTAAACGTTAATATAAAATATTATAAGATAAGCACCATAAGATCAATTAATTAATAAAAATTTATCAAGAAGAACAAAACGTTTGTATTGATAAGTTAATTACCAATTTAAAATTATAAAAAATGAACATTTATGTAGGAAACCTTGATTTTAAGGTAAATGAAAATGATCTGGAAAGATTATTCAAAAAGTATGGAACTGTAAGTTCTACAAAAATTATTACCGATAAATTCAGTGGCAGAAGTAAAGGCTTTGGTTTTGTCACAATGGAAGATCAGGCTGAAGCAAACAAAGCAATTAAAGAGCTTAATGGTACCACCTTGGAAAACAGGGAAATGGTTGTAAATGAGGCAAAACCCAGAAAGCAATTTTAATATATATTAGTATAATTTGTTATGACAAAAGGAAAGGTAAAATGGTACAATGAAGTGAAAGGTTTTGGATTTATTGAATCGGAGAATGGCGATGATATATTTGTTCACCGAACTGGTTTAATTAATTCTTTTGGTGGACTGCAACCCGATCAGGAAGTTGTTTTCGAAACCAAAAAGGGCGACAAGGGGCTGGTTGCCTTTAATGTTAAACCGGTAAATTAAATATTTTATTTTGAGATCATTTGATATCTGAGATATTCAAATACCCGCTCCGCTCATTCAGGGAGGAATGGGTATCGGTATTTCTTTGTCAGTGCTTCCATCGGCAACAGCTAATAGGGAAATGTTTCTGAAATTTCAACAGGTAGTATTTTTTTTGCAGGACTAACAAAATAATACCGGCAGGCCAAACAAGATAATAAAAACAAATTTCAATGCGGCAACTTAAAATAACAAAACAAATAACCCAGCGAACCGAAGAATCGATAGTTCACTATTTTCAGGAGATAAGCAAGTATTCGATGATCACTGCCGAAGAGGAAGTTGAGTTGTCGGGGCGTATCAGAAAAGGGGATGTCGATGCCCTTGAGAAGCTGGTTGTTGCCAACCTGCGTTTCGTAATCTCAGTGGCTAAACAATATCAGAACCAGGGTTTATCATTTCCCGATCTAATTAACGAAGGTAATCTTGGGTTGGTTAAAGCTGCCAAAAAATTTGACGAAACGAGAGGCTTTAAGTTTATTTCATATGCAGTTTGGTGGATCCGCCAGTCAATTATCCAGGCTATTTCAGATCAAACCAGAATTGTACGGTTGCCATTAAACAGGATTTCGTCGATTAATAAAATCAGAAAGGCAATTCCTTATCTCGAACAGGAATTTGAGCGGGAACCAACCGATGCTGAAATTGCCGAGTACCTCGATTTGACCAACGACGAAGTAAAAATGGCAAACGACATAAAAAAACGGCAGGTTTCTTTTGACATGCCACTTTCGCAGGATGCCGACAATGATTTTAGCTTGTATGATTTTGTTCAGACAGGTAGTATTCCTTCGCCCGATAGCAATATTATGAAGGAATCTGTTGTGACAAACATTAATCGGGCTTTAGAAAAGCTTACCGAAAGGGAAGCTACGATATTAACCATGTCATTCGGATTGCGCAGTTCCCCAATCTATTCGCTGAACGATATAGCTTTAAAATATGATATGTCATCCGAGCGCGTCAGGCAAATCAGAAGCAGGGGATTATACAAATTGAAAATTCTGCTGAAAGGGAAATATGCTTTTTTAGAGTATTAAAGGCCAACCGGCCTTATTAAGAAAAAAAATTAATTAATAAGGTAAAAAATAATTTATGGGTAGATCACAGGAAACATTCAACAAAAAGGAAGTAAGAAACAAAAAAGAGAAAAAAAGAAAAGAAAAAGAGAAGAAAAGGCTGGCCAGAAAAGAAAGCGAGAAAAAAAGTAGCCTGGACGACATGATTGCCTATGTCGACGAAAATGGAATGATAACTTCCACTCCCCCTGATACCGGTAAAAAGAGGGAAACCAAACTGGAAGATATAGAAATCAGTGTTCCTAAAGGTGACCCTTCTCAAAAACCCGACCCTGTAAGAAAGGGAATAGTATCCTTTTTTAACGAGTCGAAAGGTTATGGATTTATAAGGGATTCGGAAACAAATGAAAGTGTTTTTGTACATGTAAATAATCTACTTGAGGAAATAAAGGAGGGTAATGTTGTTAGCTTTGAAGTAGAAAAGGGGCAAAAGGGGCCTGCTGCAGTGAAGGTAAAACTTTTTAAATAGAGCACCCACCGCTACTGGAGAGAACAAGTTGATCGCAACACTTTCTCTGACTCAGCATTATAAGGCATTTTGTATTTTTCCAATAATCCGCATCTATCAGATTATCAGTATTATAATAAAATATAATATATTTTTCCTCAGGCACCCCCTTCGTCCGCTACTCCCACACTCCCTGACTGCTGTCCGGGCATCACCATATCAACCCTGTCAGCTTCATAGGCTCTATTCACCTGTCGGCACCACAGTCCCTGACTCCCTGACTGCAAGCCGCCGCCAAAGGCTATGGCCGTATGCTGCCGCTGAAGCTTTAGCGTGAGCGTCCGGCAAGGATTAGGCAGGCAGTCCCGGATTCCATAATAATCAATTATAATTATCCTGGAACATGTTTACTAACATGCTATCTATGTGTTTGTTATGTTTTTCAAAATAATATCTTTATTTTAAATTCATATGTTTATAATATCAGCGACTAATATTAATTCACTACAGTAAACTAACAAAAACCGTTATGAGATATTTAAGGAATTACTTTTTAATTTTTATTGCATTACTATCGACTGTTAACGGTTCCGTCTCCTTTGGTCAGAATGGTGGACTGCGGACCATCACGGAGGATGAATTACGTTACCACCTTGAGTTTCTTGGGGCGAATGAATTTCGTGGAAGGGAAACACCCTCTTCTGAACTGGAGATTGCAACTCTTTATCTTGGCAACTGGGCGAAGCAGGCCGGACTGAAAACGCTTCAACCCGACGGCTCCTACTATCAAACAATTCCAATTAGCGTTTCTTCTGTCCTTCGACCAAATACCAGGTTAAGGATTATTACGGGTGATGGGGAAGAGGTTTTTTATTATGAAGACTCATTCGGCGGCAATTTTGGTCAGACTGTATCCTGCTTTGGAGATGTTGTATTTGCTGGGCTAGGCCTGGTAAATCCTGAAAAAGGTTGGGACGACCTGAAGGATTTAGACCTGTACGGGAAGGTTGTGGTAATCATGGACGAGCAGCATCCTGATAATAACTTTGCCCTTGGATCAACATATTCATACAGGTTAAGTTCAAGGACAAGGGAGATACGGAACAGGGGAGCATCAGCAGTATTAGTTATTGTAAATCCTGAAAGGGAAAACAGGAAAAGAAATGGTGAAAAAATATTTGCTGAAATACCCAGTGGCAGAATGGATATAATTTATGATTCACAGCTAAGAGGCCCCCGACCTGCCCCTGGTCAGAATGCAGAGGATAACAGGCCTGCCCGTCCTGCCATTCCCTTTGTTCAGGCAGATATCAGCCATCCTGTGGCATCAGCAATACTTGGCATTACTGAAGAAGAGATTGCTGATCTGTTCTATGCAGTAAGGAGAGGCGAGCAGGTTTCCGGGAAAACGTGTGCAGATACAAAGGTTCATCTCAATGTGGAAGTCAAGGTTGAGCGAACAACAACCCGGAATGTGCTTGGTCTTATCGAGGGTACCGATCCTGTACTTAAGAATGAATATATTGTAATCTGTGCTCACCACGATCATCTTGGGATAAGCGATGGGGAGATCATTGCCGGGGCAGATGATAACGGAACCGGAACTGTTGCATTGATTGAAATTGCTCAGGCGCTTATGGCCGACCCACCCAGGCGATCGGTTATTATTGCATGGTTTACAGGGGAAGAGAGAGGCTTTATCGGATCGCAGTACTTTGTGAATAACAGTATTGTTCCCGTTGAAAAGATCAATGCCTGCCTTAATATGGATATGCTTGGCAGGAACCATACCGACAGTCTCTTCCTCGTTGGATCTGATCTGCTAAGCTCGGAGCTTGATGCTGCAATTCATAGGGTAAACAGGGCATTCAACATTAACTTTGGGTTCAATTATCTCTATTCAAACCTGACGCACCCCCAGAGGGTCTATTTCAGGAGCGACCAGTATCCTCATATCAGGTTTGGAATACCTTCTGTCTGGTTCTTCTGTGGATTTACACCCGACTACCATACTCCAAAGGATATTCTCGGGTATATCGACTATAAGAAAATGCTTAAGGTAACGAAGCTGGTCTATCTGACTGCTTTCGAAATTGGGAATATGAAAGAAATGCTGAAGCTTGATACAAACCCGGAAGTTACATCAAGGGGAAAACATAACCTTCCGGTCAGAAGCCTGTTTGAAAATACCAGGTAATACTGTTATACAATTTTAAAGACCTGTATTCTAATTACAGGGTTGGGGTAAATATTTCCACCCTGGAGTTGCAAACGAACTAACAGTTGCTAATCCTATACTTTCAAATAACAATTATACATTATTATAATGTAAACATTCGGGATAAATAAGTGATAATAGAATTAAGGCATCTGTAATACTTAACATTTAGTGATTAAGATAGTTGAGTATTGGGATTAGCAGGTCATTTCGTCGCTATACTCCTCTCAAGTACAACGGTCAGATCGGGCACCGAACCAGTCAGCCTAATGATAGAGTGTCATTGCAAGTAATCTTGTACTGGGGCCTTGACAGTAATAAAGCAGGATGCAATTGCAGAGGGTTATAGATATTTCATTATTATGATAATGAGATAGTTTAAAGTAAAGAATAATTACTACGGTTATATTTTTGGAATGATCAGGTTTTGGTAATGAAATGTGTGACAGGTGCCCTGGTCGCTCTCTTCAGGCAGCAAGACATAGCAGATCAATTTCTCCCCAATACTGACTACCGGGTGGTATGCAAAATTGGCAGGATATTTGAGCAAATATCTCGTCACAGCCTGCAAATATGTAAGAATGAAAACCGGAAAAGAAAAAAACCTAACAACTTGAATATCAAATTTTATCCATTAAATAACTCATATTTCAAAAGATATTTTTAGTCTAAGTCAAACCTTAAAACTTACCATTATGAAAGCAAACTTATGTAAACCATTGCTGATCATTGGATTATTGTTTATTGTGTTTTCATTAAATAGATCCTATGGTCAGGATTCTTTATCGCAAAAGTCTCAAATGCTGGATGTAAAACTTCAACTTCTGGATTCGAAGCTGGAATTGCTCGATCTGAAAATAAAGCTTTGGGAAGCAAAACCTAAAGAGCTTGATATTAAACTTAATGAAATAGGTAATAAGATAAATTCCATGGATTTTGAACCACAAATGGTCACACAAAAGTTAAAGGAGATCGACTCTCTGCTAAAGGTCAGACAAGAGCCTGATCGTCATGTCGAACTTCAGCCTCAGGTGCTTTATGAACCGGAACCGGAATTTATACCTGATAATAAATCGGCAATAATGCTGGATCCTGTCAGACTTTTTGAGGGTACTTTTTATATATCTTACGAAAGGATTCTGAATAGCAGGTTTTCTGTAAATGTTGCTGGAATGGCAACCTATTCAACCAAGCGGGGGATATCAAATTACTATTTCTCAAATCAGCTTTTTGCATTTTTCAATAAGGAAAACGACTCATATACTTTCTATGAAGGGGAGGTGATGGCCGGAGGAGGTTTGAATGTTCAGTTTAGAAATTATTTGCTTGCTAATCATCCAAACAGGCAAAAAGCACCACTTGGATTATATGCCGCACCTCAGCTTATGTATAGGAAAATGGTCATAACCGGAAATTACAGGGAAATGGAGGAGGTTGAGCCCGGGGTGGAGGAATTAGTAGATAAGAAGATAACCCAGCATCTGAATATTTTTGCGGGAGGTGTCATCCTTGGTATGAAAGTACCTCTCTTTAAAGTGCTCACTGTTGACCTGTTTGCAGGTGGTAATATCAGAATGAGTAAATATAATAATGAAGATGGTTTTACGAAGTATAAAGACTGGTTCAATTTTGATTTTTCCGGAGTATCACCGGTTGCCGGCATAGCGGTTGGTATTCTTAAATAATTTTAATTTCCTTTCCCGAAAATAAACGTATTACCGAAGAAATTAACCAGGAACTGCCACCTTTCTCCAGACTGAAAGTTAAGCTAAAAAACCTAACTTAACGGATTATAAAAAGAAGAAAACAATTACAGGCAACAGGGGTTCTAAAGATATGAATCTCAATATAGTTAAATAACGAACTGACAAAAACATAACGGTAAGACGGTTGACCAGCCCTGGTCTGAAGCACGGGGTTAAGCATAAAAACGCACCATTCGGGTGACTCGGAACCGACAACAAATCATGCCGCCGACCGTAAGTCACAATAATTACAGGTAGCACCATTGAATAATGTTTAATAAAAAAAAGAAAACAAGGGACAAATTAAAAGGATCATTTGGAAAGGTAAAAGATGATTCCTTTGATTTCGAATTGATTGAAAAGTACTTTCGTAAAAAGGATAAAACCAAATCTTTTCAGGTTCTTTCAGATAAAACGTGCAATGACCTGGATTTTCAGGAATTCTTTATGTTTATTGACAGAACAACATCAAAAGTAGGGCAACAGTTTTATTACGATACCTTAAGAACTATACCGGCAAATAGTGAAAGATTCATTTTACAGGAGGAATTAATTAGGGAACTGGATAAAAATCAGGATCTACGTTTAGACATTCAATATCACTTAAATAAATTGGTGAAGAACGACACCTACTACCTAACATCATTGTTTCAGGATAAACATTTAAAACCACCAAAATGGTATTTCATAATCCGACTTTTATCCTTTACAAGTTTACTTTCAATAATACTACTGCCATTTAATCCTCAATTGATTTTTATTCTGATAGGAGTTTTCATAGCTAACATGGGTGTTCATTACTGGAACAAAAGAAACCTCTATCAGTATTTGGGTTCAATCCCTCAGTTATTGAGATTAAATGGAATCGCCAAAGAACTCATTAGATATGACCTATTTAAAGATATATCCAAAGATTTACCAACGTCAATAAAAATAATTGATAAGGTAAGAAACAGGATGTCATTTTTTAAACTTGAAGTCAAACTTGATAGTGATTTAGAAATTGCATTTTGGGCAATGCTGGAGTTTTTCAAAACATTATTTTTACTGGAGCCTCTTCTCTTATTCGGTGTTTTAAAGCAATTGGATACCAAAAGAAGTGAAATTGACAACGTATTTTCTTTTGTCGGTTATGTTGATTCGTTAATATCAATTAATTCATTGAGGCGAAGCCTCGACTCTTATTGTCTTCCCGATTTTGATTCGGGTAATAAATCAATAGGTGGGTTAGATATTTACCATCCCTTAATTCCTAATTGTGTTTCAAACTCAATACAGACTAATACTAAATCAGTCTTGTTAACCGGATCCAATATGTCAGGTAAAACTACTTTTATCAGAACAATTGGATTAAATGCATTAACAGCACTAACTCTAAATACATGTTTCGCACGTCAATTTAGCCTGCCAAGATTAAGAATCTATTCAGCAATAAGGATAAGTGATGATCTGATGAACGATAAAAGCTATTATTTTGAGGAGGTGCTTACAATAAAGGAAATGTTGGAAAAATGTGAGACAAATGATGCAAACCTGTTTTTGCTTGATGAGATCTTTAAGGGGACCAACACAGTTGAGAGGGTCTCAGCAGGTAAAGCAGTACTCTCTACGTTGAATGGCAAAAATAATCATGTGTTTGTTTCTACACATGATATTGAGTTAACGGATCTGCTTCACAAAGAATTTGATTTGTACCATTTTAGTGAACAAGTGGACAATAAGACGGTTGATTTTGACTTTAAACTCAAACATGGCAAATTAAAAACCAGAAATGCAATAAGGATCCTGCAACTCAACGACTATCCTGATAAAATAATATCGGAGGCAATAGAGATATCAAAACAATTGGACAAAATTACTGTAGCTAATAAATAGGGCTTCATATGGTGCGTAGCAACCAGTAATGAAGCCCCGTTTGAGCTAAATTCCGGAAATCAGCCTATGGGGATTGCCTCGGTTTGGCTCGCTGGTTGCCACGGCACCTTCTTTGAAAGAATGGATAATACTGAGAGAAAATGTTCCACCATGTTGGCTTTAATGCAATTCATTTGCCTTGTGTTGCCAAAGAGTGTTTACTTAGTGCAATAATTGGATGTAACCATCACTCCAAATCGGTTTGAGGTGAGCAGTCTGTTTGTAATTAATTTTTATCATCTTTCTGCATTGATATTGTGATGTTTCCGTTCCGGTTTCCGGCGCTCACTTTATTCCGATATTAGGTGTTCACTTTAGTCCGGTAATAGGTGCTCTGTGTCTCGTCCTAGAAAAACCTTACACATTTTGTTGATAATCCTGGTTTCACTTTACATATTAATTTAGTTAACCCTAAATTTCCTTTACAATACTAAACAATGATAGTTTAATGCTATAAAAAAACGCTACAAATGCGATAAACTCATAATTTCAAAGAACGATTTTTATAATTTAGTACCCACTAGTGATTGCCTTTATTTAAAAGGACTGAGCGCCCATACGCTGTTTACGCTTTGTCAGAAGAAAATCTATCGTATGTCCAACTCTATCAACTACTCGATATAAATAGCGCCAGACTCCCTTCACTTTGATGTATGTCTCATCCATCCGCCATCTTTTACCCACTACCTCTTCTTTCTCTTTCGCATTTGGAGTTCTATTTCAGACATGAACTTATAGACCCATCTCTGGATAGTAGAATGATCTACCATTACTCCTCTTATTCTAATTATCTCTTCAATATCCCGATAGCTTAATGAAATTCTTACCTTGAAATATACTGCTTGTATGATAATTGATTTAGCTTCGTTGAGCTACGCTATGTTATTCCCTCCGGTCATGAGCTCTCTTCGGTCGGTTCGCTACGGTTTGGAAAGCAATGACCTTTTGTATCCATTATGCCGAGTTTAGTTTGCCCAAACTAAGAAATTAATGGTTTTACTTCAATAGATGCGACAGAACCCAAGCTTATTATCCAAGTTTTAAAGGAAGATGAATAAAATATTTTGTACTTTTGATTAAAAGGTTACAAATGAAGAATAACCGTAATGTCAGTGAGTTAATAAAGGCTGTAGCCAAAGGATATTTCCCGGACGGGGAAGTAATGTTATTTGGTTCCAGGTCGAGAAACAGCGCCTCTTCTGATAGTGATTATGATATTCTAATTGTAACAGATCAAAAACTATCCTCTGAAGAGAAGATTTCTTACAGAACAAGAATCCGGAAGGATCTTCTTAAAGATGGTATCAGATCTGATATATTGATTCAGAACAGGGAAGATATAGAGAAAAAGAGAAGGCTGCCTGGTCACATTATACGCAACATTATCAAGGAAGCTATAATGTTATGAACCTCCCTAAAGAAGAATACCTGAATAACTGGATTTACAGAGCAAGGGAAGATATTTCTGTAATGGAAAATCTTGCAAAGACAGGTATTGAATACTATACCAGCACAATTTGTTTTCATGCCCAACAGGCAGTAGAAAAATACTTAAAATCATTTTTGATTTTCCATGATGTTGATTTTCCAAGTACTCATGATGTCGATTTTCTGTTGATGGAGTGTCAGAAGATTGATAAAGTTAATTTTCACTTTGATTTTAAAAGCCTCACAGAATTTGGAGTTGCAGTCAGGTATCCGGACGACTTTTATGTACCGGAGGTCGACGAGACAAAAGAATACCTTGATATTGCCCTTGATGTAAAGAAGACAGTGGAAAACCTTCTTAATTTATTATAGATATTCTTTGTTTTTTTTAAGAAAGTATTGGTACGATTACTTAAACTGATTAATTACTTTATTAACCTCCTAAGATCCTCAGTAAGTCATCGTTTAAATAATAAACTTCCAGTCCTTCTTTTTTCGGCGTTAGGATCCCTGCTGAAACAAGTTCACCCATATACTTGGTAATAGTCGTTCTTGATCTCTTTCTCAGAACTTCTCCAATTGTTTTTGCTTTGATGTAGGGTTGACTGAAAATAGCTTCGTTAACATCTCTATTATACCAGCTGATTCTTGATGTTGCATACTCAAGGGTTTCATCCATCTGGTTAATAATATCATAGATCAGATTTCGGGTATTAATTGAAGTCTTTTCTATAGCATCGAGCATGAACAATATCCAAGCTTTCCAGTCTCCTCGTTGAGTGATACCAGCCAGGTGATAATAGTAAGAATCTTTATTCTCGATAATATATTTGGATAAATACAGTACTGGCTGGGATAGTAATCCAGCCAGTACCAGATACAGAAGATTAATTATTCTGCCAGTCCGACCGTTACCATCCTGGAATGGATGGATTGCTTCAAACTGGTAATGTGCTTTACACATCTTGATCAGTGGATCTGCATTTGAAATGTCCTCCTGGTTAAGATAGTCAACCAGATTATTCAGATATTTCTCTATCACTCCTTCTCCTCTGGGCGGTGTATAAATGACCTCTCCAGGACGCAATTCGCTGTTACCTCGTCTAATAATTACCCTGGCCTGTGGTGGTCTTATTCCAAGCCTGGTGTCTTTAATCTGCCTGGCTATGTTTATTATAGTTTCCAAATTTATTGATCCCTCTTTCAAAATGGAATTATAGCCTGTCCAAAGGGCTTCCCGGTATCTAAGTACTTCTCTTGTGGCAGGATCAGCAGCATCTTCATTCCTTGAATCTGAAATAGCTTTAAATAATTCATCTTCTGTAGTTAGTATGTTCTCTATTTCTGAAGATGATCTTGCTTCCTGGATAGCAATGGTATTTACCAGCATAAGTGGATTTGGAAGCCTGATTATCTCACTATTTACTGAAGCGAGGGCACGAGAGGCAGAAACCAGCTTTTTTAATACCTCAGAGTCATTCTCAACCTCTATTCCAGGTGGAAGCAAAGGCAATTCATTATAAGGCCTGTTTCTATCAAAAGAAACATTGTTCATATTTTTCTATTAATTGGACACAATGCAAATATATGTCCAATTTATTAGAAAAACAATGAGCATGTCCATAATATAAATAAAATTGGACATAGCTAGGATTTGTGTCCACTTTTAAACTGATATTTAGTCATGTGGAAAAGCCAGTGCCCTTGACCACCATTGGCCGGAGTAAATTGACAATCCCTTGCCGAAGTTAAATGCTTGTTGTTATGCTATTTATGTTAATTGTAATCTTACCGGCCAAATGTGGTCATGACGTCCGGCTTTTGCAACCTTAATTATTAACACCAATTTTTGCTGTTAGTCAGTATTCGGACTATCGAGATTCCTAATTATATTCTCCTTTTAATACTGCCTTATATTAACCTCACGTTAACCAAATAGTGAACATCGAGCTATTATCTTTGGTTTAAGAAATCCATATAAAAGGCAACTTTTATAATCAAATAATTCTTAAAATGAAAAAAGAATTCATCTTATTTAAAAAAAATAACATTATCACCTGGTTAATTCTTATCTCTTTTTCTTTTGGATGTAAGATGTTCGCTCAAGTAAATATACTTTATACTCCGCTTGAAATTCAGAAAGCATATAAAAACAAAACAAGAACAACCGATGGCAAACCAGGCAGTAATTATTGGCAGAACAAATCTGAATATATGATAAAAGCGGAAATTGATACATCAAAATCCTCCTTGTTCGGGAAGGAAGAAATCACTTATTGGAATAATAGTCCGGACACATTACAACAACTTATCATCAGATTGTATCCTGATTTTTACAGGGAGGGGAATGCCAGGGATTTTGATATCCCGATTGAAGATGTCAGTTATGGTACAAACATTTCATTTTTATCAATAAATGAAATAGGGTATTATAGAATTGACACACTTACAAGAATTTCAACAAACCTGATAGTGCCTCTGACATCAGAATTGCTACCTGGGGAAAGTGTAAAATTGAAAATCCATTGGAATTACAGGTTTTCTGAAAATCCTTTCCGTGAAGGAAAATTTCCAGATAACTCCTATTTTGTTGGACACTGGTTTCCACAGATTGTTGTATATGACGATATTGACGGATGGGATCAGTTTGACTGGAAAGGTATTATTGAATTTTATAACGACTTTTCGGATTTTAATGTATCTATTGTCGTACCCAGTGAATATATTGTTTGGGCAACAGGTATACTTCAGAATCCTGAAGAAGTCTTATCCCCTGATTATCTGCTGAAATATAAAAACGCCCTAAAGTCCGACGAAATAGTATCTGTCATAAGTGCAGAAGATCGGAAAAATGGTGGAATAACGGTTAGAAAAGATAAAAATACCTGGCATTTTAAAGCTGAAAATGTTCCGGATTTCTCGTTTGCTACTAGCGCTTATCATTTATGGAATCAAACAAGTCTAGTCGTTGATATAGCAAGCGGGAGACGCGTTAGTATAGGGGCTGCCTATAAACCCGGAACCGTTTTTTATTATAAATCAGCTGACCTTGCTAAAAAGACCATAGATTATCTTTCGAACGAATTACCGGGTGTACCTTACCCTTTCCCTTCGTTTACCATATTTGAAGGCTCTTCAAATAATGAATATGTCATGATGACTAATATCGTAGAAGCTAAGAACCGGGAGTGGCTTAATATTCATGGCCTGTCGCATGAAATTACACACTCGTACTTTCCTTTTTACATGGGCTTCAACGAGCGAAAGTATGCCTGTATGGATGAAGGATTGGCTCAAATGATTCCTATGGCCTTTCAGACACGCGAAATTGGTAAAATCAGAAAGAATTACGATTCCAGGCGAAAGAATAATATAGATTATGAGGAGTCTGCAGGTAGGGAAAAACTGGATCATCCTCCAGCAGTTTTGTCTGTGAATATGGATCCCTACAGTTGGCATAATGTGAATTACGACAGACCTGGCGCTGCTTATCTCTATCTGCAGGACATGCTGGGTGAAAGCCTTTTCAGGAAAGCATTACAGGAATTTATGAACCGGTGGGATCATAAACACCCAACACTTTATGATTTCTTCAATACTTTTAATTCTGTTATAGGTGAGGATTTATCATGGTATTGGTCTCCATGGTTTTTTGAGTTCGGCTATCCCGATTTAGCTATAAAAGATGTGCAAATTAAGCCGGGACACCAGATAATAGTTGAGAAAAAAGGGATTATTCCGATTCCATTAAAACTTACAATAAAGTATTCAGATAATAGCATTGATTCAATCTATAAGACGGCTGGAATCTGGCAAAATGGTAATAACATATATTCCATTATCTTAAATACTAACAAAGAGATTCAGAAAATTGATTTAGGTGACAAAATTATTCCAGATGTTGACAGGGAGAATAATATTTGGGAAAAAAAGCCTTGACAATATGACCACATAAGCGTAGCCAAGTATTTGTAGCTGAATAAAATGATACTAGAATGGGAAAAAAGTAAATGAAAGAATCAAAATTTTAATATGATAATAATAGCGATACTTTTAATTTTTTTCTTTCAACCTATTAAGGCTTCCAATGGGCTCTATGAAAAATTAAAGTCCATAACAGGAGTTTATGTAAAACAAATAGAAACCCTTGAAGGTTATAAAGAATCGTATGAACTGGCAATTGTGCAGCCTGTTGACCATAATAATCCAGATGGGCCAAAATTTACACAAAGAGTATTCTTATCTCATAAAGATTATTCAAAGCCTGTTGTATTTGAAACCAATGGCTACGGAGTAAATTGGGAAAAGAATCTTGAACTCAGTACAATGTTAAATGCAAATCAAATTATTGTAGAACATAGGTATTATGATGCATCAAAACCTAAAGCATTAAACTGGAAATACTTAACTGTTTGGCAAGCAGCTTCTGATCATCATAGAATAATCAATTTACTTAAAAATATCTATCAAGGGAAATGGGTTTCGACTGGTAGGAGCAAAGGAGGGATGGCTTCATTATTTCTTGAGAATTATTATCCCGATGATATTGATGCAACTGTTGCTTTTGTAGCCCCAATATTTAATGATATACAAGATCAGAGATTCATAAGCTTTCTGAATCAACGTGCGGACAGCAACCAAATTAAGAGGCTTAAAAATTTCCAAATTAGCTGTCTTGAAAAACGAGATTCAATGTTAATTCTCATTAACAAACATATTCATACTAGAAACATTGAGCATACATTATCACTAGATTCAATTTTAGAATGGTCTATTTTAGAATTTCCAACAGATTTTTGGAGCAGTAATCTCAATCCCGACAATATTCCAAACAAAAATGCAAGCTGTAAAACCTTATTTAATTATTTAAACTCTGTTTCTAACATTTCCAATTTAGGTGATTTTAATATTAAATCTAATTATCCCCTAACATGGCAAATAGTAACTGAATTTGGCTATTATGCATATGACATTGATCATTTAAAATCAATACTCAAAGTGGTTAAAGAGCCTGACAAACGTTGTTTTGCGCCTAAAACAAATTATATCCCTGAATATAATCCAGATATAATGAAAGACATTCTGTTTAATCTTCAAAATAACCGAAACAATATTATATACTTATATGGTGCAAATGATACCTGGACGGCAGGCAAGGTTGATCCAAAAGAAACTACTAATTCTATTCAGGTTATTGTAGAAGGATTTCCGCATAAATTCGGGATAAAAGACCTTCCTCAAGAAGACATAAACATTGTGCTAAAGGCATTAAACGATTGGATTTATAAATAAAAAAGAGATACTATAATGAGCCAACAATTAATTAGAATTTGGATGAAGATCATCATATTAATCTTCATTATTTTTACATTTATCGGCAAGACAGTTTTAGCTCAGGATCTGCAGAGCACGCTTGATAAAATAATCACTGATGCCCATGAAAAAAACATGTTTAATGGAGTTGTTTTGGTTGCTGAGAAAGGTGAAGTTATATTTACGAAAGCGATTGGTTATGCAAATATGGAATGGAGAGTCCCTCACACTTTAGATTCCAAATTTCAAATCGCATCAGTATCAAAGCAATTTACATGCAACCTAATCCTGCAATTGGTTGATGAAGGTAAAATTAAATTAGATGCTACAATAAATGATTACCTCCCAAACTATCCTGATAAGCAAGGATCAATAGTAACTATCAGGCATTTAATGTCACATACTTCAGGCATCCCAAACTATTCAAATTTTAGTAATTGGTATTCTGAATTATGGACAAAGGACTATGAGCCAGATGAGTTTCTCAATGAGTTCAATACTATGGACTTGGAGTTTGAACCTGGATCAAAATTCCAATACAGTAATTCGGGTTATTTCGTTTTGGGACAAATTATTGAAAAAATTACTGGAAAACCATTCAATAAGGTAGTTGTAGAGAGAATAATCGAACCACTAGGACTAATAAATTCTGGTGTGGTTGATGTCAATTCCATCGTACCTCAAATGTCTTCACCATATGAGTATTGGAATGAAAAGTTTACCAGATCGGATTATTATAGTGTAACACATAACGCTGGGACAGGGTTTATCTATACGACTGCTCAGGATCTTTTCAAGTGGCATCTGTCTCAGATAAAGAGTAATTTGATCTCATTGTCTTTAACAGAGGAGATGATGAAGAAACAGATAATAATCGATTCCTATATGGCATATGGATTTGGTCTATTTATTGGCGAGCTTACTTACGGTAACAAGCAAGTAACATTAATCGGACATGAAGGTGCATATCCTGGATTCAACGTACAGTCTTTTTGGTATCCTGATTCAGATAGGGTTATTATCCTAATGAATAATGCCGGGCGTACAAAATTGGGATTACTTAGTAAATGCATCTATCTGACAATGGATGATAGTGAGTATGAATGTGACATGACGGTTGAATGATAATAATTCCAAAGATTATAAAGAATGGTAGAAATGGGGGTTCTGTCGCATCTGTTGGTAGTATCCTAAAAAGTGTGTCAAAGTAGAAATTTACATATATATTTTAATCTTTGATACATGGAAAGAAAAAAGAAGAAGGCTGTTGGTAAGAATAAAGAGCCTTTTGATTA
>Ga0307378_10002101_pt1 | contig 31191 bp, 18 predicted proteins | sample UN1MG_FD_202238 | JGI IMG/M metagenome (GOLD analysis project Ga0307378, IMG submission 202238) | Soil microbial communities from Risofladan, Vaasa, Finland - UN-1 | ecosystem: Environmental > Terrestrial > Soil > Coastal area > Acid sulfate soil | place: Finland: Risofladan, Vaasa | collected... | reverse complement strand
CCCTGTGTTCCAATAAAGTGTTTCTTCCATATGGCTGCCAAAGCAGGCATAATCCCTTCACCCTCCAATAATAGCATTTCTTGATCTGTTTTTCATGCAGGTTTGCCGAAAGGACACGATTATCCCTTAGCAGGGATGCGGAATGAGACTGTAGGTGGGGGCTCTTTTATGCCCCACCGAAATGAGAGGGGGACCTTTTTAGAATCGTGATAAGGTTATGGACGGGTAAGGCATTTTGGTGATACCTATGTTACTTGTGCCACAGTCACATGCAAATAAACGCTTAGTTCCTGATTTATGTGCTTACATCAAACTGAACCAGTGCCCTTTGAGTCATCCACCTTTAACTTTCTGTATAGGGTATCAAAAAACTTATTCCCTTTTTCGATGATTTGTTTATTATCCTTTGTCTCAAGTATTATCTTGTTGATCGAGTCCCGCACCGAAATCGTTTCAGGCATTACCTTGCGCTCCCAGATATTGATCTCAATATCGTGAATAATTTTCCCGATGTAGGCCAATTTCGGACAAGTAAGGTTATAATGCTGAACCAATGATTCAAAGGTGGACATTCTTGCATACCTTCTGAACTTCGCATCAGGGGTATCAAAGGGGATTCCCCCATTAATGGGTTCTCCTTTAGGGAAAAAACTGATAATGGCATGAGAATCGATAAATCGCTGAATCAGCCATATAGAAGCGCACTTATCAGGTTCAAATCCCTCCCATGTGGAAAAAACCTGCCCTTGTCTATTCTCAATGGATTGATCTTGCGCAGATACGCCTTGTATGGTGGTAAGGGCAAAAATGACCACTAGCAAACCAACTATTATGATTAAAAATCCCTTGGATATCTTCCAATCAACCATATTCTCTTCCTGATCATTCTTAATTTTCAAATCATCACCTTAAACTTCAAACCATCACCTAATCTCGCATCATTCCTGATTTCAAAAATTGCTGAACAAAATTGCTTTTGGGCTTGCGAATGATTTCCGATCCGGTTTCTATCTGCTCAATGGTTCCTTTATTTATAACGGCAATCCTGTCAGCCAAGGCCAGAGCTATTTCAATATTATGGGTGATATAAATAATAGCCATGCCAAATTCCTTTTTCAATTTGAGGATGATGGATTTCATATCTTCTATCAGCAGAGGATCAAGAGCGGTAAAAGGCTCATCCATGAGAAGGTACCGAGGCTCACTGATCAGGGCGCGGGCAATGGCCACCCTTTGCTGTTCTCCTCCTGAAAGCTGTTGGGGATAGCGGCTATCGTAAGCTTCAAGATGCATCCATTCAAGGACTTTATCAACTCTTTCTTTTCTTTGCCTCTTCGGTAATCCATTTCCTGAGATGACAAATTCAATATTTTTTCGAACCGTCATATGAGGCCAAAGAGCCAAGTCCTGAAAAATTAAGGATAGACTTCTGGTTGAAGCTGGTTTGACTCTCCGGGGGCTGCTTACTTCTTCACCATCAATGAGAATCTTTCCCTCATCAGGTGTCTCAAGTCCGGCTATAAGTCTTAACAAGGTAGTCTTGCCGGAACCCGAAGGGCCAAGTATGCTGAAGATTTCTGAGGTCTTAATAGACATACTGACCCCTTTTACCGCCATCGTTTCCTTATATCTTTTAGTAAGCGCTTCTATCTTTATCATTTTTTGCTCGCTATCCCGATTAATTTTTACTTGCTATTCTAACCATTTTGGCTTGTTATCCTGCTGCCTTAGTTTGTCCTGTAAGCCGATAAAGTGCTAAAAAAATAATAGAAAAAACAATAATGATCCCTATCAAAATCAAAGACAAAGCTGCTACCATGTTATCTGCTCCATAATGCATGAGGTTGTAGATCTTTATAGGGAGGGTTGACTGCCCTGGAGGGATAATAAGTAAGGTAGTACCTAACTCACCGAGGGAAAGTATAAAAATAATAAAAAGTCCAGCAGCCAAGCCCGGATAGCAGAGCGGCAGCACAATTTTTTTCAAAATCCTGCTACACCTTGAGGTAACTAATGCTCCTGCTTCCTCCAGGTGTATGGGGATCTGCTTTAAACTGGCTTGTACAGTCCAGATTCCGAATGGGATAAAGCGAGCCACATACCCGAAAATAATAATCGCGGAACTTCCATAGATAAAGTTTGTCCAAGGGTGATTCCATACCTTGATCAAACCTATTCCAAGGACAATGGCAGGTATGGCAAAGGGCAGCATGGCTGCAAATTCCATACACGGCCTTTTCCAGTCAGACCGCCTCTCGATAGAGTAGGCAATAAAAAAGGACAAGATTATGCTGCCCAAAGCACCCAGAAAAGCAAGGAGAATACTATATCCTATCTGCTCCTTTGAGCTGGAAAAACTTTTTACGTAATTTGAAAATGGTCCGGCTGCCTTAAGTAAAACTATTACCGGTAAAAAAATTGATAGGGTAAAGAGCGTCAGGCAGAAGAGGAAAACCAGGCCATTGACCATCGGTCTGAGATTCAACCAGTGCTTCCGCTCCCTTGATCCCCCAAGGTTTATATAAGATCGCTCTTTCATATGTCTTTTTTGCAGAAAGATCAAGGTAACAGCTATTAAAATCAAGGGAAGAGAAAGCAGAGTGGCTGCCCTTTCATTATAGAAGGCGCTGAACTGGACAAAGATTTCTACCGGATAAACACTCACTCTGAGAATGTCAGGCACGCTGAAATTGACCAAGGCAAAGATAAAGACAAAGATAGCGCCAGCAAAAATATGGGGAGTAACCAGTGGCAGGGTGACAGACTTTATCGTCTTCAAGGGGCCGTGATGGATCAATGAGGCTTCTTCAAGGTGTTGATTGACTAACTTTAAGCCACTCATGGTCATCAAGGTTATAAAAGGAAAGTAAGCCAAAGTTAAGACAAAAATGGCTCCCTGAAGGCTATGGATCTTAAACCATGAACCATTAAACCATGAACCAGCCCATTCCTGTTTGGCCAAGAGCTGAGTCCAGGCAATGGCATGGATATAAGGTGGAATGAGCAAAGGGATAAAATAGATAAGTTTAAATAAGCGATGAGCAAAAAGGTTTGTCCTTTCTAGCAGTACAGCCAGCAGTATACCCAGAACAAGAGAGAGTAATGTCACTCCGGATGAAAGTAAAAGGCTATTTTTAATGAGAGCCCATTGGCGGCTGTTGAGAAATACTGCCTTGAGAAAATCAAGACCACCGTACCCCGTTTTCAAAAAAGCCTGTGAAAACATAAAGATAATTGGTGATAACACTACCAGGCCAAAGATTGAAAAGATTATAATAGTTAAATACCGGGGGAGCTTCATATCAAGTATCTTATAAGGAGTTTCATCTCAATCATCTTGCAAACAGTTCTACCTTACAACCAGTTTTATCTTACAAGCTGTTCAATTATCGTAACTACTCAGGTTCATAGAGGCAAAGGCGGCGGCTGCGCCCAAGAATATGCACAAAGTTGTCTTGCCTGTTTGCTGCTTAACTTCTTTCTTTGTGCCTTTGCCCCTCTGTGCCTACCTGAGTAAGTAGTAACCAATTATCTTACAAACAGTCCCTGACAAAACAGGGCTGCTTGTTCTAACTTTTCAGCTACCTGGTAAAAATTTACCTTCATAGCCTTGATCGAGGTAAAAGCCGGGACATGGCTGGGGACCTTTACTCCATCCCGCAGGGGCATTTGAGCTGCTTCACAGAAGGCCAGTTTACTTTCCACTTCTTTACTTAAGAGGTAGTCGATCAATTTCTTTGCTTCTTTTGGATGTGGAGCGCCCTTGACCAGAGAGATGGTATTTGGAATAAGCAGGGTGCCTATACCCTCCTTATCCGGATAGATGATATTCACCGGTTTTCCCATTTTGATGGCCACATGGGCATCATCCGTATCGGTAAAGCCTATGGCTGCTTCACCTTCTACCACTATATCCCTGACCACGGAATTGCCATCTACGATAATCACCTTATTTTCCTTTAGTGCCTTGAGAAAACTTTCGGCCTTTTCCGTACCCAGCAAAGCATAGAGGGCAGCCACGTGAGTAGCAGTGGTGCCAAATAGGGGATAGGACATGGCTACTTTACCTTTCCACTTGGAGTCAGTCAATTCAAAGATTGATCGAGGCAGGTCTGACTTTTTGACCAGTTTGGTATTGTAGATCAATACGCGAGATCGGGCAGCAAAGCCTACCCACGTACCATCCTTATCCTTAAACTGTTCAGGGACGCCTTCTGCTGAGGGAGACCGGTAAGAATCCAGAATCCCCTTTTGTTTCAGGATAATGGTTCTGCCAACTTCCGAACTCCAAAAAACATCCGCCTGGGGATTGTTCTTTTCCGCGATCAACCGGTTCACCAGCCCTGTAGTTTTGGCTGCCTCAACATCATATACTATCTTGACCTTGATCCCTGCCTTTTTTTCAAACTCTTGCAAGATCGGCTCCGAAAAAACCTGATCCTGGGAGGTGTAAATGACTACTTCTTCGGCCCTGAGGTTCTTTGAAACCATAATCAATAGGAGAAAGGGACAAAAGATAAGAAATGCTTTAGCCGGAAATCTAAAATGCCATCCTCTTGTACTCAATGAAAACCCCTTCTGCATAACCCCTCCTTACTGTTTTGTTGAAGACAGTTTATACAGTTTATTAAGAAGATAAAACTGTTCATTCCGAAGATAAAATAGTCTGGCCGTCCCTGTCAGTAATGGTATACTCATGCAGTCTGAGATCTTTTGCCTTATCAACATCGCCGATAACATCCAAAGACAAGGTTAAAAGATTTACCATCCCTTTGGGGGCATCTTGATTCAATTGATAATCGTTGAGATGAATCAGGCCATGATCAATGTCAAAGTTGGTGGCCGCAGGGGGGCCGAACTGGGGGCAGGTTGAATAAATGACATCAGGAATACCATCTTGATTTAAATCGGAGGCATCTATATGAAAGACTTTGGGATTATATTTCAAGCTCAAAGAGTAAGCGCCTATAACCTCACCACCTGAGTCAATAACAATCGAAACCTTGGTCTTTTTCCATTTTACCGGAGCCGGATCAAAATTCCCCAGACTTATGGATACGCTTTTGGCTGATTTTACTATCCCATGGACAGGAACATCTATCACGGCCTGTTCTTTCAGGTTTGTATGGATATGCACAGTCTCGTTAATTCTGCCTGCCGGATAGCCGCCTGGTATCGTTACCAGTACACTGTAGCCATGTCCATCCGTATTCTTTAGTACCTGTGTAGAGAATAATTCCGTGCTCCTGGTAACTTTCAGTATCTCGAAACCTTGGCCGTCCTCTCTGGAGAGATCTATCTTCCTTTCAACAGATACGCCTTTCCCGATGGTACCTAATGAGAGCATAGTGGGTTTTACGATAATCTTTCCCACAATATTGCCCAATACAGGTATGTCTACCCTGGGTCTGCGCTTGCTATTCGTATGTATGGTGATAACCTCGTTAATCATCCCAGCCGGAGCATCAGGAGCCAAAACAACTTTTAGGCTAAACACCTTATTCCCTGTCTCTTTTTGAGAGCCGGAAAGAGCAGTTGAAAAATATTTGGGATTTGCTTCTACCTTGTCTATCTTTAACTCTTCCTTTTCCACCTGAACAATCTTTATTTCTCTCTTTACACTTTGCCCCACCGGGATATTGACCAGGTTAAGGGTTTCCGGTTCAAGTCCTATATCGGTTTTGACCTCACCAGTAAGATGAAGCACAACAGTCGGCTCCTTAGGATCATTCGAGTTGATGTAAATCTCCTTTTCCTGCAGCCCTTTTCGCCTGCTTAAGTCAAAAGTAACCTTGATCTCTCCATGTCCATCCGGGGGTATTACTTTGGCAGTGGTAACAGCCGCAGTACAACCGCAGGAAGTGGTAATTTCACCTATTTCCAGGTTACTATTTCCAATATTACTGAAAGGGAACAGATGAGTTATCTTTTCCCCTTCACCTGCCAACCCGAAATTGAATTCCTTCTCTTTAAATTCTATTCTGGGAGCACTACTGTTTTCTTTTGGTTCCTCAGCAGCCAGAATGGCGGGTTTGAGAGCATTGAGAAACAGACAGGTAATAATCAAAGTAAAAAATGAAGCTAATATCATCAATCGATCAAGTGATATCTTCTTCATAACGGCTTTTCCTGATTATATGACTGCTTCTCCTGGCTATTTGACGGTGTTTCCTGGCTATATGGCTTCTCCTGATTATATGACAGCGTCTCCTGACTACCTTTCTGATTACCTTTGGTCACTTTTACCTTTTTGCTGCATATCCCAATTTGGTCCCTGAAGCTTGAGATATTGACAGTAAGGACATGCTCTCCCTCTTTAGTTTCCTGCAGATTCCAAAGCCAATTATAGGGAACATAGCCCATTTCAGCCTCGGTATAAAATTCTCCATCAATGAAGAAAACAACTTCAAACTGCTGATTGGTAAAATAAGGTCTGTCTTTCTCACCCAACTCCACCCTGACCAGGGCCTTATTACTTAATATGGGGATACTGGCCTCGTCAAGATTGCTCTCAGGAAAGGTCATGAGCACTGTCGGTGCAAAGTCTATAGTGCGTGGCAGTCCATAATGAGATGAGATACTCAGGGAGGATTCATCTTTTCTGGTCCGCTCCTTTTTTATTGGTCTCCCATTACCCTTTGTGGTTTTATATTCCCTGAAAATATAATTCGTTTGACCGTAGGTAATCACAGAGTTTTCAGGAAGAGTAAAGTAGGTAATAACCATCTTAAACTGTGGATCATTTCTAAGATCTATGATATTATCCTTATCTTTTCCATTCCAGGATTCGGTAGCCTCACTGGCAATACGGGGTCTCCAATCCACCAGGTTATTGAGAAGAGGCCCTCCCTGGGTTCCCATTCTGATACCTACCCGCCCCATTTCAGGAAGGGTATAGTTTATGGTCTGACTATCCATATCAATGTCTGCATCAGTGATATCATGTTCTACTCCTCCGGAAAAGGTAGTCGGATCATAGACTTCGGTCACTGCCGCTACTTCTGCGACTTTAGTCACTTTTCTCACTTCTGCCTGAGCCCCGGCAGCTTTCACTTCTGTCTGAGCACTGGCAGCTTTCGCCTCAATGGTAAAATAATAAGCTTCATCAGGAACAGTCAGCCCGTCCTGATCCTTACCATCCCAGATCATGCTCACCAGGCCACCCTTTTCCATTTGGGAATCAGCTATGGTTTTGATCAGGGAGTTATCCGGATCATAAACAGAAAGGGTTACCTTTGCAGGCTGAGCCAGAGAGAAGGAAAACGATACCTCTTCCCCCATCGAGGGATTAAAAGAGTCCTTGGATACCTTGATATCGCTCAATAGGTTGCCATACAGGGGGGATGCTTCAATCTTCGGAGAAATCTCAGCCTTTTTTTCACGGCTGGCTACCTCCGGTAAGGTCTGCTGCTGAGGCAGTGGGTTGGAAGAAGATGAAGAAGTTTGTTGAGCCGGGTGGCTGGGCTGGGACGGCTGTGTTGACTGTGTTTGCTGGATTGCTGTGTCCGAAGGAGCCTGTTGAATTGCCAGGCCAGAAAAGGATTGCCGGGCAGCCTTTCCTTTGGGGGTGTGGCTTGTCACTTGAGGCTTCTGAATAGCCGCTTTGCCCGGAGTAAGGCTTGGCTGTATCGCTTTATTTTTTGGCAGGCAGGCAAAGAGAAGGAGTGATGTGATGATGACTATTACTGTCTTGAACTTCTTCATAGTTTCTCCTCATTTTTGTCCTCATTGTTTTTACCTCATATTGCACTTTGCACTTGGAACATAATGTTGCGCTTGAGAAATACGGGAAATTAGTGCCAGGCTGCATCCTTGCACTCAATATCCCGCTGCTCAAAGGGAACCAACTTTGCTAATTTTCCGGTTTCCAGATCACTTATCCAGACGGCCATTTGCCCTGACCGAGTTGAGATAAAGGCTATCTTCTTCCCGTCCGGAGACCATGATGGATGGATATCAAGATTACGATCATCAGTGACCGCTTTTAACTCTTTACTCTGAAGATTATATACCCAAATATCAAAGTTACCTTTCATGTCGGCCGAAAAAGCAATCCGCTGTCCATCGGGAGCCCAGACCGGCTGCATGCACATGGCATTGGTCAGGAGAAGTTGATGCGCAGAGTGGCCAACGGCATTGGCGAGCCACACTTCCTGGATGATATGGCCACATTCCAGACTGCAATGCACCGTGACATAGGCAATCTTTGCTCCATCAGGGGACCAGGAGGGGAAAAACTGGGTCGAATGCTGCTCAAGCAGGAAGGTAACCCCCTTATGACTGATATCCTTCTTCCTGGTTTCTTTCTTCTTGATATCAATGAGGACCAGATCAGTATCGTCAGTCTTTTTGCTCTTAAAATAGGCGGCAGCTATCTTTTCACCATCAGGGGACCAGGCAGGGTTGACGAACTTCCCTTCCCAATTCGAGAAGGTTAATGATGTCTGCTCCTTCGATTCAAGATTCACCATATGAAGCAGGCCATCACTGGCTGTATAGACAAGAAACCGGCCATCCGGGGACCAGGCGGGATTCTCCTCATCATAGGGGGTAGTGGTTATTTTTTCGGTTTTGTGGGTAGCAAGATCATGGATAAATATGTCCCAGTTGCCCTCAAGATTAGCTACAAAGGCTATCTTGCCCTGGCCATGCTCTGCGGCGGCGATAACCGGAGTGGTGGCAGAAATAGAGAGAAGGAGAAAGATGATCATGGAGAAAATAAGAATGACGGAAAGAGTGATAGGGTGAGTAATGAATGACTTGTGAATAGTAGGAATATTATGAGATAGTGTTTTCATGTACTTCATTGACTTAGTCGCCATCATCTCTGGCATATTCTCCTTGGCTATGTCAAACAGTCTTATGCTTAATACCTTTCTCATCGAGGCCAATGTATCCTCCCCAATCATCTGTGTTCAGGCCTGGTTCTATGCGTTTTTCAATCACCTCATGGCAGGTCTCTTTTGGGGGTCTCATGATCTTTTTGTTTGATTCCCTTTTCAGGCACTGGTTCAGTTTAATGTAAGCATATAAGAAACTCTATGAGTTTTTAGCTAAATATCAATAACTTAACTAAACTTTATAGTGTTTTTTTAAGCTAAAGGTTTCAGATATTGGTTTCATCGCCAAAACTAACTCTATACTTCGTTCACCTTTGCTAGACATACGCGAAATATTAATACTGGCAGAGGGGGCCGGGTCATGACTTTCATTGAGGATCTGTATATAAATTTTTTAACATTTCCTGGGCTTTTTGACTGACCGGCAGATTTTCTAACTTGTTAGATTGCAGCTTTTTGATAAGAGTTAATGCCCTTTGATCGACAGCATCTCTTACTGCTGATTGCACCCTTACCTCTAAAAGCTGTCTATTCAGAAGAGAAAGCAACAATGTCTTTCCTTGGTAGTTTGGATACGCTTCAAGGTATTCGATGATAATCAGGCGAATATCTCCTATATTATCAATATGTTGTTCTAAGTTTAAGGCTAATACCGCTACCTGCCATCCATTGAAAAAATGAGACGCATCAGGATTAAGAAACTCTAGAGGAATTTTTCCACACAATCCGTATTGTTCAAAGAGTTTTCCAAGGCTATCGAATAAGAAAACAATCAATTCCGTGGCTTTGTATTCACTAACCACGTTCAGATACATAATGGAGAAAAAGATATCATCAGGGTTCCACATTTCCTTGATCTTTTTAAACTCTTTCTTTCCCATTAAATATTCAAGAATAAAGTATTTAACATACCGATTTCGATTAGATAAGTTTTCATCAATATACTTCCCTTTATTAATATCATCGGCTCGATCAAAATTCCGTTTCTCAATCTTTGCCTCCAGACGCCATAGAGAATCATATAAGTTGAAAAGCACCAGGTAATTGTTAACAATATCCGAATAAAGGCTGCTTACCGACTCCGGTCCAGAAATTCGTCGGCCGCTGATCATTTTTTTTTGGCCGTAGCTCCACATGGGAAATTTTTCTATCTCCTCAATCCACCCTTTCGTTTCCGGATAAGTTTGAGCTTTTGTCCATAACGACTGCCTCTCGGTTTTGTATTTCCCAATGCTCTGCTTCAAATTAGCCTGATCATGCTCACTTTCTCCGATATCTCCAAGGGTTTCCGCTATCTTATTTTTTAGAAACCAGTTATCAACAGATTCCATCAAATTAAGAACCTGCTTTAGATCTGGACATCTATATTCCTTAAAAAGTTCTATTAAATAATAGCGGGCCTGATAATGGATGTTATTATCTTGAACTAAGTTCAACAAGGTTTTGCAATCAAGACATTTCAGGGAATAAATATTATCCTTAAGCTCTAAACTATCATAGCTTTGTTTATAGGATTTTACAAATTTATCGATTAATGCCTTATGGCTCATAACTGCTTCCTGTGAAGCAAAGATTGAGATGGGAAATGCCAGGAGATATATAATTAGTAAGCTAATCTTAATAGTTTTATTAATATACATGGCCAATTCCCCAAAAGGTGATACTTTTGTATAAGTATACAGCATTTTCCTTTAAGTATACAGCATTTTCCTTATCCATCAACGAAAGTGGGAGGACAAGGAAGTAGCTACCCCACCTCCCCAAATCGGCCGCGTATTTGATGTACCGTGTACTTTAAAAGATCGATAATAATTTATCCATAATCATTGTCCAAATTGGGTTTTCCCTACTCACCCTCACCTATCCCTCTCCCCCAAAGGGGGCGAGGGATAGGTGGACGCCGCGTATTTATGGCGGCATATGTATAATAAGTGTAACTACTCAGGCACAAAGGCATAAAGGCACAGAGTTATCTCGCCTATTTGCTGCTTAACTTCTAGGCACAGGTGCATAGGCACAAAGTTGTTTTCATTTTTCTTTGTGCCTATGCACCTTTGTGCCTCTGTGCCTACCTGAGTAGTAACTAATAAGTTACTGCGGCAGTGGCTCCTAAAAGCCACATGCAGCATCATCAGCAGCGGATTCGTATTTTGTCGTATCAGCCCCATAACCATTCAATAAAACACTTTGAATTAAAGCATCATCACCATAGTTTTTTTCCAACTCCTTTTTCCAGTCATCGATCTTTTTTTTCGCATTTGCCGTGTCATCCGGGCACCATGTTTTCTCAGGCGAATTAATATTTTTAAAGTAATTGACAATATGCATCTTTGCCTGTGCCTTAGAATGGACCATTTCATGTTTTTTAGTCCTTGATACAGTCATTTTACGCCAACCTGACCCTGCAGGTTTTGTTGCTTGATGAGCCAGAGGAAAATACCCATCAGCTTGCCTTTTGGTTTTGTCGCATTGAATCCACCAGACATTGCCTGCAGCATCTTTTTTGTGTGCATTCTCATCAACCCAGGTCGGAATTGTTACATTAAGGGCGAGATTTTTGATTGAATATTTTTTTTCCTTCGCTTCTCCCTTGCATACTACAGTACCATCTCTACAACATTGCCTTCCCGTTTTTTCAGATTTCAAGGATATACTCGCCTTGGTTACATCAGCCAAAGAGTATTTTGAAATTCCCAAGGCACCTGAAACAGTCTTGTTCTCATATTTTGGATTGATACTGACAGTAGCTGTAAATAACCCCGTTGGATCATAACTATTAATAGGGTCATTACCGGCATAGTGGTAAAGATTCAGACCTCCGGCATAACCTATCGGATCGAAACTTAAAAATCGGCCGTTTTTCGGATCATATAAGCGGGCATGAAATTCATATAGCCCTGTTTCGGGCTGATAACGCTGCCCAATATAACCCAGAGAATTATCTATAGCCGATTGAGCCAATTGATTACCTGCACCATCATAAATTGCAGTCTTGCCGTATGGATCATAAGAATATGATTCGAGGATGTTCCCATTGTTATCCATTACCTGGATAATTGAACCTGAAACATCGCTCAGGAAGAGGTAATCGGTACCATTTTTTGAGACCGAAACAAGTTCGTTCAGTCCGGCGCCATAAATATATTCGGCTGAAATTGTACTATTCTGGACCTCGGCAAGGATTTCCGAGGTATCTCCATCAAAAATATACTCCGTTGTTGTACCACCTACCGTTTTTTTGCATCTTCGCCCCAAGGCATCATATTGGTAAATTGCTAAAAGAGTGCCGGCGGCTTTATCCGTTATGCTTAATAATTCATTATTGGGTCCGTATACGTAGACCTTTTGATTATCATCCAGCAAATTACCCTTTTTATCGTATGTATACGATATACCATTAACCGTACTATAGCCATTCGTCGCCGTCGGAAGGTAAGTTTTTAAATTACCGTTTTCACTTATACTCAATCGGTTATCTACACCATCATACACAAAGTTGACCAGCTCATTTGGGTTGAGAATATTGTTATCGGCAGCAAGTAGACCCTGTTTGAACTCGATTAACCGATATAAGCCGTCATACTTATACGTTCCGGATTTATTAAGTTCATGCACAGTCTTTTTATAAGTCCGGTGTCCCTCTTTATCAAATCCATATTCAAATCCAAGTTCAATCGAGTTATTCCTTTGATAAACGAGATTAGATAACCAGTTGTTTTGGTTGAAAGTATAACTACTGCTGAAAACGTTCCCCAACTGTTTGGTTGTCAGCAAGTTCCTGTTATCGTAACTATAGGTTGCGATATCCGTACCTTGCCCATTCCTTATTGCCGTCAACCTTCCCCTGGCATCATAAACTCCGGCGATTACTTTCCCGCTTGGATAGCTTAGCATTCTCGTTTTGCCGGCAATATTATAGCTATAGCCGACTGTTTGACCAAATTGAGTTGACCCTGTAATTCTGTCCACTTTATCGTATTGAAATCCAATAGTTGAACTATCATTCTTAGCTGTTAAGACCCTATTCAACTTATCGTAGGTAAAAATTGAATCGTTTGTTCCGGGATAATCAATCTTGGTTTTGCGGTATATAGCGTCGTACATATAGGTTGTGATTTGACCCTGTTGATCCTTTGTCGTTTCCAGATTTCCAAAACAATCATAAGTGTAGTCCAGCGATGTATTATCAGCATAAATACGTTTTACCAGTCGGTTCATGGCATCAAACTCATACCCGGTAATATTTCCATTTGCATCCTTGATTGCAATTTGATTCCCATTTTCGTCATACGTATATTCTTTGCTATTCCCTAGGGCATCCGTCACGGATATTAACTGATCATCGGCATTATAAAAAAATTGAGTAGTATTTCCTTCTCTGTCGGTTAGAGAGGCAAGATTACCCACGGCGTCATATGTGTAAGATGTCTTATTGCCCAAAGGGTCTGCTTCATTGATAACGTTGCCGGATTGGTCATAGGTAAAGGTGGTGGTGTTATTGTTGCCGTCCGTTATAGTCTGGACACGGGAAAGGATATCATAAGTCATGGTCAGCATAGTACCCAAGCTGTCATATTCTTTCGTTTTTCTGCCTAAACTATCATATTCATACTGCACTAGATTACCATTTGGATAGGTACCTGATTTTAAGCTTCCATCGTGATTATAAAGATAGGAAATTACCTCTCCTTCCGGATTTGTTACTGATGTTACCTGATTGACGGCATTATAGGCATAGGTAGTTACATTTTCCATAGCATCTTTATCAGTTAGTTTGTTTCCATTGGCGTCATAGGTATATTCCCATACCAAATCATCGGCATCCTCGACAGGATTTGTATCCCCAACTTTTTGAATTGATTTCTTTAAGCGCCCATTTATATCATAATAATTAAACGTCAACCGACCACATGGATCGCTTATTTGTTCAATATTATTGCTCAAATATGTTGTTGCCCAGATACCACCGTCAGGGTCAACAGTTTTTATTCTCCGGTTATATTGATCGTATTCCATGGTACAGACATTGGCTTTGAAATCGGTCATACTGGATAAATTACCCGCTCCATCATAGGTATAGGTTCTACTTTGGCCAAGGGAATTAGTGACTTTGGTATTTCTGCCCATCAAATCATATTCAAAGCTCGTCTGATGGCCGCTGGAATCGATTTCACGGATTTTGTTTCCCATGTTATTATATACATATTGAGTTTTATAGCCTGCAGGATCGGTAACTTCAATCATGTTGCCCATGCTGTCATAGGTATAGCGGGTAGTACGACCAAGAGGATCGGTTTCCGTTAGGAGGTTCCCTTGGCTATCATAGGTATAGAGGGTTGTATTTTCCAGAGGCCCTTGAAAGTCGCTGATTATCCTAGTATTATTACCCTTGGCATCATACTCGAACTTGGTTACCCTGCCCAAAGGATCGGTTCCCGTAGCTATAAAATTAGTCCCTGCTATATAAGTATAGGTTGCAGTATCGCCGAGAGGATCCGTCTCACTCGTAACATTCCCATGTGCATCATAAGCATACGTAGTCCTGTTCCCATTGGCATCCTCTTTCCAGTCCACACTTGTTGAGGTGACTTTATTAGGTGCCTGCTCGGTCACATTTCCAAAAGGATCCACCACCTTCTCAATAACACCTACATTATTATAATTATAAGTCCAGGTATTCCCTTTAGAATCTTTCTTTTGTGTATAGCCACTATAATAAGTAATAGTGTAAGTCTCCCCCTTTTCCGTAAAGCTGCTCACCTTATTGTCGCTGTTATAGACAGCAGTCAGGACAACGTTCCCCCTCGGATTGGTAATCTTGGTTAGTCTATGGTTATTATCATAGGCATACTGTGTGGTATTGCCAAGGGTATCCTGAAAGGAAGCTAAATCGCCATTTTGATTATACCCATAGTTTACTGTCCTACCCAGGTTATCCGAAATACTGGCTATTTTTCCATTAGCCCCAAGCTGGATGCTTACAAAATTACCGGAGGCATTGGTAATTTTGGTTAAGCAGCCCACGGCATTGTAGGTAAAGGTAAGGGCATTGTCGTTTCCGTCAACAATTCTAAAAATTTTTCCATCCGCATTCAATTCATAGATAATACCGTTAATCTCCTTGATCATATAGGTACTGCCGGTCTTTTTGGAAAGAGTATAGGTGACTCCATAACCAGCCAGGAGGGTAAGTGTTCCATCGAGATTTTCCTGAAAAAAGTTCTTTTCTCCCGTTTCTTGAAGCACTCCGATAACCTTTTCTCCGGTTTTCTTTCTTCCAATAATTAACCGCCGGCCAAAATTAAAGATCCATGAATGTCCAAGGAGGCTAGTACTCAGATCCTGACTGTTGTAGGTTCTGGTTATGTTCAGCGCCGGTCCAACACCGGGCACGGATAAATCGGTAAAACTTTCCTGCAGCCTTCCAGTATTGGCATAAATCGGACACACCTTACAAAGCAGTTGACAGCATTCCTTGGAACTGTAATTTCCATGAAATACCCCATTGTAGTCATACCTACCCCAAGTCCCATCAGGATTCACCGTATTAACACAATCATGTCCCTGATCCCACGGCCAGTTGTAGGCACCGGCTTTTTCCGGAGGCATAGCAATAACATAAGCTCCAAGTATCAACGCCAGAGCTAATAAAAAGGTAAATCCTTTTTTAATCTTCTCTTGTCTCATCTTTTATCCTCCCAAACACCTTAATAATCAATCCTGACAAAGGTGTATTCCACCATAGATTCATTTCCATCTGCATCTGTGGCCATCAATCCTATCCGATAATCCCCAATGTCTACGTATTCTCCGCCGTTGTTTTTCCCATCCCAGAAGATGCTGTTAGAACCGGCCAGGATATTATTTTCCATGTAACTTCTGACAAGGTTGCCATCTTCCATCCTGAAAACCTGAAGAGTAACCTTGGATACTGCCTCTGAAAGGTCATAGGTGAGAGTCACTCCTTCCCCTTTTCCCTGACCGTCACACTTTTCGCTAAATGGGCTGTAATAATTGGGCTCGGCAGCTACGTTGCTAAGTATTGGCGTACCACCGGTAACGCAAATGGCGTTGTCAGGAAGATAATAGCCCCAGATCCCCAGGATGAGACTGTTACCCGCCGGTGGCTTGGCAATATTGCCCTGATCATCAAGGCCGTCCCAATAAATTGTGTGCGTCCCTTTGGGCAAAGGAACCCTGTTGAGAATGGTCCTTATCCTGGTATTGGTAGTATATAGCACCCCAACAAAGAGGGTTACCTCCGAGGCCTTATCCAGACGAAAGATTACGGGAAGGAAACTATCTGCAAAAGGATCTGCCGGAGCAGCCCTTGCCACTGAGTACCTATAGGGGGTATACTGACTTCCGCCAGTTTTCTTGGTAAGGTCATACTCATTGGTAGCACCATCGGGGGTTGTATATTGCAACACGGTATAGTAAATACCGTCGTTAACAACATTTCCATCATCATCCTTTCCGTCCCAGATATCGGTATAGGACCCGCCATTTCTGGTCTGGTTGACGAGGGTCCTTATGGTGGAACCTACTTGATCCCTGATAATAACGGATACCGGTGATGGAGCATTGATCGAAGTAGTGATACCAGTCGTCTCTCCACTAAGAGGATTAATAGTGTCTTTGGCTCTGCTGAGACTTACCTGTACATTGACTGTGATCTGGAGTTGATCGATACTGCTCATTTGCGTATTATCAGTTACCCGATAGGTAACCGTAAATGTACCTAGATTGGTGAAAGTATGCGAAGTAGATGCTGTGCTCGTTGAGGAGTAATCGTAGGAGTCGTCGCTTTCAAAATCCCATTCATACTTTACTATTGCACCATCATCAGTGCTTCCCCCATCGCTGAAATTGACTGTCAGGGGGGCGTTGCCACTCATAACATTGGCTTTAGCCTTGGCCACGGGCGTGCCTGAAGGGCCTACATGTATAGCGGTTGTGACCACAGAGGCAGTGGTTTTCGCCCCATTATTATCGGTAACCCGAAAGATAGCCTGTTGAGTCCCCTGTGACGTATAGGTATAGCTCGTATTTCCCGTGCTGGTCGATGTATAGTCATAGGTGCCATCCCCATCAAAATCCCATTCATATAAGGTAATGCTGCCATCAGCATCAGTGCCGGTACCGGTAAAGTTAACGGTTAATGGAACAGGACCATTAGAGGGATTGGCATCAGCAGTAGCCTTGGGAGGGCTATTGTTAACCGTAATCGTTACTGCTGCAGTAGCTATCTCATTCTTAGAGTTTTTTACCTGCAGGGTCGCATGATAGGTACCAGCATTGCTATAGGTGTAGGTATGGGTAATAGCTACAGGATCCCAGCTATGATCATACGTGCCATCTCCATTAAAATCCCACCGATAGTATTCTATGGTGCTCTCCGGATCATCCCCCTTCTCGGTAAAAGTTACCTTAAGAGGAGCGTTGCCGGTAGTCGGAAAAACTGAAGGCATAGCACGGAATACAGCAGCAGGGAAATTTGAGACAAGCCCAACATCCAATTGGGCAACCAAAAGAGCATCAATGATGTCAACTCCTGTTGCATCCGGCCTATGGCCTTTGGGAGTTCCGGTCACGTCCGCATTTTGGGATAGTATGACAATTCCACCAGGATCAGTAAATTGGGCAATCAGCCCAGCATCATATTTGGCAATTAAAAGGGCATCCGCAACATTGACTATTCCATCGCCATTGACATCCCCTAATGGGTAAGCAAAAGATGTCTCATGCCCTATGGCTACCAGCGAAGCCGCGAAAAATATCATGATTATTATATAAAGACCTCTTTTTTTTTTAAGAATCCAGCAGAGCAACAAAAGGAAAATTAGCAGAATAAAGAAACTCCAGCCGCTCACTATGGGAACGACATTCGTTTGAACAATTACAGAAGCGGCTATGGGGTTGGAGGCTATAGCATTGGAGCCAGAATCCGATAGGACTACATTGGATAAGGTGAGGCTGGTTGTTGTGCCTACGTTACCTATAACATTGAAGTTAATGGTGACCACTTTAACCAGCCCTTTTGGAGCAGTGCTGTCGGTTTGAAAATCATTGATGCGGATTGTCCCTTGTGCATTATTGAAATTGACAGCCGATGGTAATCCAAACTGGGGAGAACCAGAGACTACGGCATCAGGAATACCGTCCCCATTACTGTCAGTGCTGGCTATAGATAAAGCTGCAGGGTCATAGTTGAGAGTGAATGCGTATGCTGATAGTACCTTGCTGCCGATATCCGCTTCTATCGATACACTGAGTGTTGTACCCATTTGTGGCTTGGTGTCAACTGAAATGTCTCCTTCCGCCCCACTAGCTAAACGATACCCGAATCCTACTGCCAGCACCAATAACACCGCCAGTAATGGCGGCAACTTCTTGTCTCTTCGCATTAACGGACCCCCTTATTTTAAGAGTGTTTCAAGAGGTATTTATTAACTTTTTAATTGTAAGTATATATTTTTACTTGACTTATAAACCCCGTAAAATCAAGGTCCCAGAGAAAAAGTGCAAAAGCATAGATTATTTCAAATCTATAGGGGTGGGGTGCCCCTTTAAGGTTTCATATTCCTCTATTAAGGCTTTGACCTGATTGGATGTGTCCTCGATTTGCCGTTTAATATCCAAGTGCTTCTCTAAATAGGTGTTTACTTCCTGTTCATGTTTTCCCATATAGGTGATATATTGAAAGGTATTCACCCCAAAGGAATCAAACAAGGACAATTTGCCTTGTTCGAACTCTTCCTGTTTGACTTTTTCTTTTTCAGCCAAAAGAGCAGGATCATTTTTATATTGTTTAACCAGTAAAATTAATTCCTGGATATTTGCCACCTCTTGTTGCGTAGATTTGATGCAAACCTGGCAGTAAGCCTCTACCGATAGTTCCGCGCCCGCATAGGTAGTATGCAAGGATAGCAATAGACCAAAAGCGAAAATAAATAGCAAGATTATCTTGATGCTTAAATTTTTCATAGATTACCTCTCCCTTTGCTATACTTTTTTAAAATATGGCCATTTAACGGTAGATTATCTTTCTATAATTGTAACTACACCGGTAGATAGTCTGTAGGCATTTAGACTGTATGGAGGAGACAATGCGTCCCGACCACAAAAAGGCTTTTAGCCTAACAGCCTATAGCCTAAACAACCTGAGTAGTTACCTATAATTTATAATATTAAGGTATAAAATAAGACCCCATAATTGTAGATTTTGCTGCCGAATACAGTTATACTTAACAAGCTCCAAAGATTACTATATCTCAAGTACATTTATTATTAACAGCGATGCTGCCAACACACTCATTTGATGTTGTCAATAATCACCTGGCAATATACAATTTGTTTTCGGCAAGTTGTACCACCTGTCTTCGCCTAAGCGGTGACCGAAACAAAAATCATCGCCGAAAATCCATCTCCTGATGAAAGCCCCAGATGCGTGGAATATTTTCAGGGCTAAACCAGAAGTCTAACGTCCCATTTTCATCCTGAAAAAGGAAGTAAAATTGAGGTCCCATATTTCCTTCCCGCAGGCTCCAAGAGAGTATTATTTGCGAGAGTCGTTGTGATATTGATAATTTCAGCTATTACTGTAGAAGTAATAAGCTGAAGGATTATAAAATTAAGTGCAAATTTTATTCCTGATTGTCCTGATTCTACTTAAGAAGTTGAACAACAGTTTGAAAAAATACTTATTCTTGAAGGCACCTATGCCTTAATTTTATTTATTCATGAATAATTATAAATGATGCTTTCATAAAAATTGATTGGATATTCCATATAATATTAATAAATTTTAACGTAGAAAGAGTACTGTATAAATGATCGCCATTTAAGTAGGAAAAGCCTTTCATAAGCTATGAAACACTTTTCACTGCATATTGTGGTCATTCAAATACGTACATGACCGAATAAAAATGGCAACCGAAAAATACGCAAAATTTATTACCGAAATTTTAAGACAGGTGGTAGTGGCAGGATGAAGATGAAGAAGATAAAAGTTCGTCCGGAGTTCGTCCCAGGACAGACTGATAGCCCTTAAAATAGCCGGCCAATGCAGGAGGACATTGGCCGGCTGCCTACAGGAAGTAGAGAAAAACATGTCTACATTATTAATCGAAACATCAGCTCTATTTCTTCGCTATTTTTTTACTATTTTGTCGTGATTTATACGTACATTGATAGCACTTATTGGGTTAGGCTTGATAAATGCGAGTTATGCCGGAATACCAGGGCGGGGTCGATAGGGAGGTGCCTGGCCACGCAGGACAACCCCAATCACCGATATAATGGCATTTTTCCCGTATAATAGCATTTTTTCGTAAATGGCATTCTCCCATATAATAGCATTCTTCTGCTCATATACGGGGAAGGCAACAGACCGATAAGCAAAAGATGAAAGAATGAGCCAAGTGAGTCAAAAGAGCAAAGGGGTGTGGCAGCCATGCAGAGGGGTGAGCCAGACATGCAGAAACCGGGTAGGGAAAAATTGGATACTCATAAAGCCGTGCAGCTTCTATTCGGCGGCGATGTGATGCTTGGCCGGGGAGTCAATGACGTGATCGCCCGGACGAGTCCGACCTATCCGCTTGAGTCTCTTATCTCAATCGCCTGTGCTGCCGATCTTTTCCTGGTCAATCTCGAATGTGCCATATCGCACCGGGACATTCGCTACTCGGGGCAGCCAAAGGCATTTTATTTCCGCGCAGATCCGATTGCTGCCGAGGTGCTCACCTTCGCTGGTGTCGATCTGGTCTCTTTGGCCAACAATCACGCACTGGATGCAGATTACAGCGGCCTTGTCGATACGCTGAGGATTCTGGACGAGAGGCGGATAAGCCATGCAGGGGCAGGCGAGAACATCGAGGCCGCAAATCGGCCAGCCCTCCTGGAAGTGAAGGGCCTGCGCCTTGGAGTAATTGCCTGTTCCGATCATCAGCAAGAGTTTGCAGCAGGTGTGGATCGACCCGGTATCCGCTACGTTGATCTAACCGACCCCAAGTCAATCAATGGACTTATCCGCGACATCGAGACCCTGGCTCATCAGGTTGACCAAGTCATCGTATCCTTGCACTGGATGCCAAATTGGGTTTCGCACGTCCCTCTAATATACCGCAATCTGGCCAGACAGATGGTCGAAGCCGGAGCTGGAATCATCTGGGGCCACAGCCCGCACCACTTCCAGGGTGTCGAGTGGATCGACAGAAGCGTCATCCTTTATTCCACCGGAGACCTGATAGACGATTATGCCACAGATGCTCATTTTCGCAATGACCGCCAGCTCCTGTTCCTTTTGGCAGTGAGCCAAAATGGGGTTGAAGCAGTGAACGCCTATCCGATTGAGCTTGAATTTGCACACACTCATGCGGCAGACAGCATAGTTCAGCCCTGGATTATGCACCGCTTGGACCAAATGTGCCATGAGGTCGGCAGCCGGGTTGAACAGCAGGGGGAGTGGCTCAAGATAATACCCATGAAATAGGGCAGGGTGGAGGAATACGGTGGGGGGGATGAATAGTTGCCATCACATTGCGGGGAAAAACACAAATGGGTAGACCACCACCGTGGTTGTGCCAAGGGGGATGGGGATGAAGTGCCAGCTTTGAATCATGCTGATCACGCAGTCTTCCAGGCCGGAATCGGACTTCTCAAGCGTAGAGGAAACGACCTCAGCTTTGGAAACATCACCTTGAGCAGTAATCGTAAATTCGACCACAAACCTGCCTTCCAAATTGGAATATTGCTTCAGCGCTTTGTTGTAACAGTGGACTATGCTCGACTTATAGGATGACACCACCTCGAAAATGGCATCAGGGGTGCGGGATTGGTTTTTCGGCCCGGAGATTTTGACATCAGCGATCTTCTGGAGGGCAAGATCACCCTTGGTCGGAAGCTGTACGGTATCTGTCTGCTGATGCATGGCTACCAAATCATTAATTTTTTTGGCAGATGCCAAAACATCCGCTTTTCCGTCGTCTCCATCCACTTTTTCACCAACTCCTTTTCTGGCGTCTCCAACTTTTTTCGACCCTGCTTTACCGGTTTTCCCTTTGCTCAGAGCCAGTTCATCATTTCGTTCTTCAATTGTCAATGCCTTCCCTAGAGGATCTGACTTTTCAATTTGCTTGACCAGCATTTCCCCTCCGTTTACCGCGTTTTTGGCCAGAAGATTAATTTGGGAATCAATGGTCGAGGAGGAGGAGGAGGATTCACTGGAAGAGATCATCCCCAGGATTCCGATCGACTTAAGGTCAACTTTCTTCTTTGGTGTTTTTTCTTCTACTGCTGGCATGTCCGCCTGTTCTCCTCCCTGTTTTTTTTCCCCTGATGCTTCCTCCCTGGCTGTTGCTGCCAATAAAGAAGGATTTGGCGTTCCGGTGGAGGAAGGGGCGGGCGACTCGCTTTCTTTTTTAGAATCCTTGGCAGAAGGGGCTTTTTGCCCGGATTTCTTTTCCTGCTCAGCCGCAGTTTGCTCCTTTTCAACGGGTTGCTTTTTTTTAACCGGCTGCTGTTTTTTTTTGGCAGGCTGCTCTTTTTTAGCTGGTTGCTCTTTCTCAGCCGATGGCTGTTGCTTTTTAGTTGGCTGAGTATCCTTAAGTGGTTGTGCCTCTTGTGCTGGAGGAGGTTGTATCACAGGAGCGGGTTTTATCGCCTCTTTTTGGATACGGGCCTGAATTTCCTTCTGTTCTATACTCTCCTCTTTCTCCTTTAGAGAGTCCATGCTCCTCGATGTTATAATCAGCTTGACAAGCCGCTCAGGGACGCCATCCAAGGTAGGTTGCTCTGTAGGAACAGAGGAAGGGAGATGTGCCATATTCACATACAGAAAAAAGAGAAGATGGAGGCAGAGGGAAAAAATAAGCATGATCCGGAATCCCTTTTGATCATCCTCGGTAAAACCGGACGAATTACCGTGGCGAGACAGGGCCTGTTTTTCCTTTTGGGCCTGTTTTTTGTTTAGCGCCTGTTTCTCCTCTTTTGGTTGAAAAGCCATAGTTATTTATGTCTCTTTATGAAGGACATGAAGCGAAATTCTCCCGAAATCTGCCTGTCCGCAAGTATAGATTAATTTTTTGATAATTTGGTATGGGATACTCTTGTCCGCCTGAATAATGATTTTCCCCCGAAATTTGATTTCATCAGGATTCTTACTGGCAATCAAAAGGAACCTTTGCTTATCTTGAATTAATTTGTCGTACAATTTGGTATTAAGCATCTCTTTTTGCGATCTGATATTTTCGATGGTATCAACAAATTCACCATCCAGGAGCACAGCCTGTTGAGTGGCAGCGACAGTGGTGGAGACTTCCGGATATTGAGCTGCCGTCGAAATCGGCAACTGAAGATTCTTGGCCGTCACGGTCATCTCCGGCATGGTCGAAAAATTTTTGATCAAAAAAACCAGCAGGATGGTAAGGACATCCACCAGGGAGGTCAGGCGGACAAAAACAGTCCGCTTTCGTCTGGCCCTTTTCAGACGGCGGTCGATAATCGCCCTGCTTGTGCTCTTTTCATCTGACATCTTACCCGTTTCTCCTAGAAAATACCGAAAATATCCAAACAACAACTAAAGATATCTGACTAAATATATCTAAACACGAAAATATCTAAACAACAACTGAAAACAAACTTTAACCTTTAGCAGCCGAAAGGGTAACATTCACCAGACCACTGGCCCGGCACCGGTCCATAGTATGGATCAGGTGATCATAAATGATGTTATCTTCTGATTCAATGACAATACTTTCCTGCTCAGGAAAGGTTTCCTTAACCTTACGGAGTATAACCTCCAATTCGTCAAAATCATAATCCTTTTCTTTAGGAATTATTTTCAGGAGCTTTCCTCCGAGAATGAGATAGAATCCTTGAGCTGCGATAGACAGGATAAGGAGTTTTTCCTTCTTCTCCTCAGCAGTTTTTTCCCCCAGGTTTTGGGCTGCAGCGGAATTGGCTGAGTTGGCAGGCTGGGAGGGGAGGGAGAGGTGGATCACCGCAGTCTGAACAAAAACAGCAGTCACCAGCAGCAGGGGAATGATATTGAGAAAGATATTCAAAACCGGCGTCAGATAAAGCTCTACCGTCTTATTTTCTTTTCGTTTTTTTGCAGTCAGCCTATTACCTATCATATCAGCCTATTACCTATCATACAATGATACCCTTCATAAATGATACCCTTATTTTTCAAGCAGCTATTACAGATGCTATTACAGATAGCTATTACCAATGCTATTACAGCTCAGGAAATTTCAGGCAGCTATTGCTGCTTAAGAAAATTGATCAGCTTTAAGGAAAATTGATCAATATCATCAAGAAGCTGGTCAGACATGGAATTTAAGATAGAATAGCTGACCATGCAGGGGATGGCTACCATCAGGCCGAAGGCAGTAGTATTGAGCGCCATGGAAATTCCACCGGCCAGTACAGTGGCTTTTTGGGCTGCGTCCACATGACTTACCGCCTGAAAGGCCTGAATAAGGCCCTGAATGGTTCCTAAGAGCCCCATCAGAGTGGAAATATTAGCAATCATGTTGAGATACTCGGTCCTTCTGGCAATACGGGGCAACTGCTCCATGGTGGCCTCATCAACGGCATTTTGAATCTCGGATACATTTGAACTATGGCATGGGTCCTTTACCTCGCCCTGCTGATTGTACCTTTCCAGGCCAGCTTTGACAATGATCGGAAGCGGGGCCTGGGATCTGCTGCACAGTTGAATAGCCTGGTCGATTTCCCTGGATTTAACATGGTGAAATACTTTGGCCATAAAAGCCCTCGACCTGATCCTGAACTGGAACCCTACCTTGTAGAATCGCTCAAAGATAATAGTCAGGCCAAAGATCGAAGCAATCAGGATAGCGTACATGAAAAAACCGCCCTGGATAAAAAAAAGCTTAATAAGTTGTAAAATGCTCATTTACCACTCCTTGTCCTTGTCATTTCTCCTAGTATTTGTGACAGGTGGTGCAAAAGGCGTCAATATCATACCCTTGCTTTGAAAGCCCTTTTCCGGGCATCTCTTTTTCCTTGGATTGGATCTCATGGGGCTGATTCCAATGCCACGGTGATTTTGCTCCTTTCGTCCGCGTCTCCTGTGTCCCTGTATCTTGCTGCTCTATATCCTGTTGCTGCATCCACAGCGCATGACATTTTTTACAATTGCCCTTACCCTGACCAGGAGGCTGAGAAATCCCCTTTTCCGCCTCTTTCCAGCAGATATGATAGTAACGGGATGGGTGGCAATGGAGGCAGCTCTGATTCAGCTCTTTAAGCAACAGCGGAGCTGAGACACTTTTGGGAATGGCCATTTCAGGATAATGGCACACAACACAGCTTCCCTCTTTTATCTCCGGTTTATTGATATAAAAAAGAGACTTGGACTTGAGACTGAAAGAGTAGGGGAGGGGTTCCTTCAGAGGAAACTCCCCATTGAGAGAAGATACTATATTACTTTCAGCGGCTTGTGTCACCATATTATTATTACTTTTATCTGGTTGGGTCACCACATCATTGGGGACAGCGGATGCTGGCAGAAAATATTCGTCATGTAATTTCATTTGAATCTTAAGATCAGAGCGGGGGATAACGTACATGATATTCGGCTTATTAATATCCCCCTGGATCTTCATCTCCTCCATATTGATCATCTCACGATTGGCATCGGACAACTCAAAAGAATCAAGAGATGCAGCCACGGCTGCCCTTTTCGTCGTAAGGAGAAATAGCACCATAAAAAACAATAAGCCCCAGCCCAAAAGCGTAACCCGTAACTTGCACCCCGTAACCCGCATCCCGATTATTACCTGATCTGAAGAGTTTCGATCCATTTCCTTACCTCCGAAGACCTGGGGCCACCTGCCTGACAATAGTACTGATAATTTTTGATAGCCTCTTGCGGGCTGGCCAGATAAAGGTCATACAGGATGCCCAAATTTAAAAAAGCCTCAAGGCAATTGGGCTTGGTCTGCAACGCCTTCTGATAGTAATCCCTGGCGAGCTCATATTTTCCGGTCGATCGATAAAGTGCGCCAAGATTGATGTAAGAAAAATAATAATGGCTGTCTTTTTGGATGGCCTTCTGATAAAAGGCAACAGCCTCCTGAAATTCTCCCTTTTTTTCAAGGGCAAGTCCCAGGTTGTTATAGAGCCCCACCATATTCGGGTCAAGGCGCAGGGCTTTTTGATAAAAGGAAACAGCATCGTCATACAGGCCTAACTCATAATAAATATTGCTAAGATTAAGGTATATCTTTGGTGATGCTTTAACTCGAAGGATACTTTTGTATTGTTTAACAGCCAGTTCCATCTTTCCCACCTCTTCGTAAGCACTGGCCAGGCGCATCCTGGTCTCTACGGAATCGGGAAGTAAGGACAATGTCCTCTGGTATTCGATAATGGCTTTCGGATAAAGATGCTGCTGCCTGTATAAATCTCCCAGCCCCTGGTGAATTTGGGGGATGTCCCCTTTTTGTCTCAGGGCCTTCAGATACTCATCTCTGGCCTGGTTATATTGATTAAGCCGGGCATAGGTCAATCCAAGGTTGTAATGAATATGGGGATCATCAGGATCAACGGCCAGCAGATTTTTCAGCTCAGTGAGGCATTCCTGATACTTTGCACTCTGGTAGAGCAGGTTGGCCCGGTAGATTCCCTTTCCGATGGGAGTTTGAATCTTAAATGTCTTTGCGCATCCGCCCAAAAACAGGCAACCACTCAAGATAACGGCCAGAAAGATGCGTAGAGATAAGGTTTTTTTCTTTATCTTTGCAACTTTGTGGTTGATTTTATATGCGGATAATGCGAATAGATTCTTTTGCATCATTCCCTCAAGAGAAGTTGATCAGGCAGATTCAATCCTGATTGATCTTCATAAAGCGGCTTTTGTTCTTCTCGAAGGTACCTTTCCGGTTTCAAAATGGCCAGTCTCTGGTATGATTGTCCAATAAAGGAATTATACTCAATTTTGTGTGAAAATGCCTCGGTATTTTTAGTATACATCTCAACTGCCTGATTTTGGTAGGGCAGGGCTTTTTCCATGAGTGCCTGACTGTAGCTTTTGGCCTGCTCTTCATCGAGGACTTCAGGGATAGGAGCCCCTTTGATGAGTGAGTAAATTGTTTCATACACTTGACCGGTCTGCCAATAGTTTTTGGTCAGACTTTTCCTTGACCTGGCTATCCAGGGATCTTTATGAATTTTATTTTTTTCTGATAGATTTATATTTTTTTGATAGAACAGTCTGGCTTTTTCCTTGAATTCGATGATCTTCTCCTGCATCTGGATAACATTGAGCAGGGATGCAGGATCATTGCCCCCTGACTGGCTTGCAGACCGGCTCTGCGATTTTTCCTGTAATTCCCAGGCAAGTTTATCCACGGCCAGCCCCATGCTGAAATAGGCAGGGGTAGTCCATTCGGCAATTTTAAATTCAGCAGCCTTAGTATATTTTTCGAGCACTTTTTTGAGTAAATCCAGTTTCGGCTGCATGGCCTGGTCACTGTATTCCTGAAATTTTACCCTATCATAGGCACTGAAGACCATCTCCCCGATAAGAAACTGCGCCCATGCCGGGTAGTAGGGGCTCAGTGCGCTGTCCTGCGCTTTATACCGCTCGTACGTATCCAAAACAACCTGGAAGGCGGCCTCCGCCAGATCAACTTCGCCATTTTTCATAAGAGCATACCCCCGGCGAAAGTTGACCTCAAGGGCCAGAGAGGGCTCAGGCCGAAGCTCGGTCTGGTAGAGACTGAATACCTTGATAACTTTTGACCAGCTCTCCACCTCTTCGTATAATCTGCCTGCTTTGTAAAGGGCTTTGGGAGATTCTGAAAATTTGGGATAATCGATATACAGTTTTTCGTAGCTCTGTGCAGCTTCCGGAATCTGCTTGTTTTTTTCCTGCTCCAGAGCAACCTGCAACAGAGATTGCGGGGCATACTCTGAGCCGGGATATTGAAGCAGGACCAGGGCAAAGGTTTGATAAGCCTTCTTGGGCTGGTCATGGGCCTGGTAGATCCTGGCAGCCCCAAACAGGGCCATGTCAGCAGTCTGCTCCTTGGGAAAGTCATTTGCCGTGGCTTCGAATTTTTTTGCAGCTTCGAGAGGCTTACCCCCCTTAAGCAGCAGTTCTGCCTCCTTGTAGCTCGACAGGGCCATCATTTTAAAGGCGTTTTTGCGGGTCAATACAATCTCGGTATTCTCTTTACTCTTCATTTTCTGATCACAATCTGACACAATTTCGGAATATACTTTGGCTGCAAGGTCGAATTTTTCCTGGCTGAAGCGGGCTTTGGCCAGCATTTTCAAAGCTGAAGTCCGAATCTCACTCTTCTGAAAATGCTCAATGATGTACTCAAAAATACCAATCGTATCCTGGGCCTGCCCCTTTTGAAGGTACAATTCTCCCTTTTTATAGAGAATCTCAGGCAGATGCTCATGCCTGGGAAAATACTGGAGCAGATAGTCGCAGGCTGCCAGAAACTTTTTCTCTTCCGGCCCCCATTCTTCCGCTTTGCCTCCTGATTTGCCTTTTTCTACCCTGTCTTTTTCTGCCTTGCTTTGTTTTGTTTTACCTGCTGTTTTATCTTCTGCCTTGGTGATGGAGGAGGATTTTTGCTCAATGATTTTTTCCAGACAGAGTGTCTGTTTGTAGGCGGCATCTTCGGCAAACTTGTGAAACTCCTTATCTTGAACGACTCGTTCGTATTCGGGAAGGGCCTGCCCATATTGGTTTGTTTTATAAAGACATTCAGCTAAAAAGAAGCTGATCGTATAGACCTGCTCAGCACTGGGAAAAAGACTCAGGTTTTTCCGGCAAAACTTAATCATGTCCTGGTAATCTTTTTCGTTTTTTGATTCCAGAAGGTATTGGGTTGTGTTACGGATGGACTCATCAATAAGCAATGATACCTGCTTTCTGATTGCTTCGTCCCTGTTTTCCTTCCACCAGTGGGTGTTTTCTCCGTAAGTGGTCACCAGACTCTCTCTGGCCTTATTGGCTGCCTTGGGATTGTTCAGCTTAAGGTAGCATTGTTCGATTCTGGACTGAAACACAGGATCATCCTTAGCAAGCGGATAGCTCTTGATTGCCCATTGATAGGCACCAATAGCATCCTCAGACTTTTCCTGATCGAATAGAAGGTCTGCCATGCGTTTCAAGACCTGAAAGTAGTAACTCTTTCCCTCCAACGGGGAGAGCAACGTTTTGGCCTGCTCCAGTGAATCATATTCACTGCCCATTTTGGCTAACTGTGCGGTCATTTCCCCCAAAAGGAAAAAATTTTGGGCGGCAGCATATTCATCGGCCAGGGAAACGAAAAGATTAAACGCCTGGCGGTCCTGGTTCTGCTTATAGCTGGACCAGGCCAGTTTGTAGAGGACACTGTTTCGATACTGCTTTGGCAGCTTTCCGGAATCTGCCGCGGCCCCGTAGTACTCGGCTGCCTGAGCGAATTTATTTTCGTCAAAAGAGATCTCTCCAAGCCGGACCAAGACCTCAAGTGCTAAAGAGCTGTCAGGATAATCATGAATCAGACGCTGAAAAAGACTTTTGGCCAAAATGACAGCCCCCTGCTCCTGATAGGTATAGGCCAGAGCATAAAGCGATTTTTCCGTATATTGGCCTTGGGGAAACTGTGAAAGGATTCTTTCATAGAGTTTGATAGCCATATCGAAGGTCGGTCTGGATTCCAGGAGAAAATCCGCAGGACCCTTCTTCTTTTCCACATTTTTGAGCTGTTGTTGAAAATCAAGAGAGGACTTGAGATAAGAACACTCGGCCAGTTGAAAAAGAATTTTTTCAAGATAAGGGCTTTGCGGATATTTCTCGACAAAAGATTCATGGGCCATGATTACTCTTCCCAATGCATCCAGGGACTTTGGATCTTCTGCCGTAGGTGACGGGAAATTTCCCCGGTATTTTGCAAGCCCTATTTCAAGATTAGCCCTGTCCTGGATCTCTGACAGCCTGCTGCTGATCAGGGTTAAAGATTCATGAACATCATCTTTGAGCAGACTGATAACGTCATTCTTAATCTCTTTGATCTTTTTTCCCTGATCGAGAATGTGTTCATAAGCAGCTTGCCTGACTTTGTCCAGCTCAGTTTGATCGGGCTGAGCAGGCCGATTAACCAAAGGAGAGGAACCTTCACCTCTATCCTTCGGCTGTCTCATGAGCCGGGATAGGACCTGAACCTTTTCCGGATACGCGGACTCCGGCGCAATGAGCAGATCTTTCATAGATTGAATGGTTTTTTCCCCCTCCAGAAGGGCATTCCAGCAGGACATGGTTTTCTTTGACTTGAGCAAATCCCGTACTGGGTTATAAAGATAAGAGGTTAGTGGAGATAATGCAGGGTGGGGCTTTGCCTCACCAAAATCAGAGGAATAATGAGCATCAATAGAAAAAAGTATCAGATTTTCAAATTTATCTTGATCTTTTTGAAGCTGCTCAATAACTGAAATCGCAGTCTGGCAGCGCTCTATGGACTCTTGATATACAGCATAAGCCTCATTAGGTTTTCCCATCTGCTGTCGATTGTCAGCTATCATGAATCGGGCATCTGAGAGAAACCGGTTTTCCAGGCTTTTTTTGGAAAATTCATCCAAAATTTCCCTTACTTTTTCTTCATTATGCAATTGAAGAAAAATAAGCCCCTTCCCAGTCAGGCCGGACAGATAATAAGGGCTCGTAGCAGGGATAGCTTCAAATTCTTCCAGGGATTTCTCATACTCCTCTTGCTGATACCACAGCTTCCCCAGGAGAAGATGAGCGGATTGGATCAGGTGATCAGTATCCAGCTCAGGCCCAAGAACAAGCCGCATCTCATCCATTGTCCCCAATCCCTCCACCTTGAATGGCGAGGTTAAGTAGTGGTAATTGGCAGGGGAGGGGAGATGAGTTATATTTTCAAGAGCTTTGATCGCGTTATCATTTGAATTATGACCTGCGTCATTTACCCTGCCTTGCTGGTGAGCTGTCAGATAGCAAAACGCCAGCAAGTACTGAGCGAATAAATAATAGGGTGACTTTTGGGGGATAAGCTCCAAAAGATGCGCGCTTTGAGCTAACTGTTTTTCCCTGTAGTAGGATTTGGCAGCAATATATCGGGCAGGACCAAGAATTTCGGCTGCCACCGGGGCGGGTTGCTCCGTTTGCGTGCCGAATTGCTGAAAAACAGCTATGGTCAGGCTGTGCTGCCCTGACAGGTAATGGGCCATTTCGATGCCAAACATGGACAGATGGTGATAATCACTGTGAGGAAACTCTTCCTGCAACTGCTGGTAAGCCTGAATCGCTTCGGAATACATCTCAAGATGAAAGAAGCATTTTGCCTTGAGGAAC
>Ga0307378_10002099_pt1 | contig 31204 bp, 30 predicted proteins | sample UN1MG_FD_202238 | JGI IMG/M metagenome (GOLD analysis project Ga0307378, IMG submission 202238) | Soil microbial communities from Risofladan, Vaasa, Finland - UN-1 | ecosystem: Environmental > Terrestrial > Soil > Coastal area > Acid sulfate soil | place: Finland: Risofladan, Vaasa | collected... | reverse complement strand
ATCCGTGAAATAGTAATTGATTAAGAGTTAGTTTTAATCAAAACGAAGCGAAAAATCCACTTGTTCAGAAGGAAATTGAGTTATCAATCCAGAACTTATCACATCAGGTTCTGAGAGTAAATAATCCATAAAATTTTCTTGAGTTATCCCTCCAGAAACTTCAACTATAACTTTATCTCTAAGACTATGTTTCTTTAATAAATTAATGGCATCTTCCACCTGATCTGGGCTCATATTATCTAACATTATAATATCTGCTCCATTCTTTACAGCTGTTAATACATCATCCACTTTTTCGATTTCTATCTCAATTTTTTTCGAAAAACTATTCCTCATCTTAGCTTCTTTTAACAGTTTTTCAATATTTCCATTGTAGTATCTTAAATGAGTATCTTTTAATAGCACCATATCATCAAGAGAGAATCTATGTACATCTGCTTGTCCTAGTTCTGCTGCTTTCTTCTCGAAAATACGAATTCCGGGAGTTGTCTTTCTAGTACAAGCGATTTTAACTTTTTTTCCAGAATTTTCTATTAATTTAACATATTTCCTCGCAGTAGTCGTGATTGCACTCATGTGAGTAATTAAATTTAATCCTACTCTTTCTCCTAGCAGTATATCTCTGGTATTCCCCTTCAATTCTACAATAATATCACCTTTCCTAATTTCTGATCCATCTTCGATTTTAAAAGTTGTGGAAATGTTTAAAAAATTATAAAGTATTTTTAATTCTTCTAATCCTGAAACATATCCAGCACTTTTTGTTAAAATCTTTGCTGAAGAGTTTGCATTCTCAGGAATAACTTTAGAACTCACATCAATAAACATGCAATCTTCCTGCAAAAATTTCCTAATTTTTTGCTCAATCACAATCTTATTATAGCTCATATTTCGCACAACCTTGTATAGTATTATTATTATAGTTTAAAAATTAATTAAAATTATGGTAGAAGAAGAAATATTATTCATTAATAATAATGGATTAATACTTGAAGCTGAATATTATGAATCACAATACAACCAAAAGAATCCCGTAGTTCTAATTTGTCACCCTCATCCCCAATATGGAGGCAATATGCGCAATAATGTCGTGTCCGGAGTGTTTAATAAATTAACTAAAAACACTATTCCTTGTTTACGATTCAACTTTAGAGGGGTTGGAAGATCGACTGGAAATCACTCCGATGGAACTGGAGAATTAAGTGATGTTAAAGCTTGTATTGATTTTTTAATAAAGGATAAAAATTCTGAGAGAATAATTATATGCGGTTATTCTTATGGCGCAGCAATTGGGTGTTCAGTAATTAATTACTCAGATAAGATTATTGGTTATATTGCTATATCATTCCCTTTTGATTTTATGGGATCTAAATATAGAGAACTCTCTCAGTCTAACAAACCAAAATTATTTATTCAAGGTAACCAAGATAATGTTGCCTTTTATGAAAAATTTGAGGAGAATTATAGCTTATATCATGATCCAAAGACAAAAAAAATTATTAATGGAGCAGATCATTTTTATTGGAATTATGAAGAACGAGTAGCTGAAGAAGTATTAGATTTTTATAATGATTTTATTTAAGATATCGGTATTAAAAACTTACCGAACCGTTTTTCAACACTTAAATACCTTGCAGCATCTTTAATTTTTTTAAAAGGAGATTTTTTATCAATGATAGGTTTTAGCTTGCCTTCAAATATTAATTTCATAACAGCGTGAAATTCTCCTTGATTAGCCATAGTCGATCCTTTTATTTCTAAATGTTTCCAAAATATATTAGCAATATTAATTACAAATATTGCATTTCAATGGCGTCCCCCTCTGAATTTGGTCTAAATTACTGTGGTTAGAAATAAAAGTAGCTTTCATGTTGAGTATTATTTTTTAGTAAATTTTTGAAATTTCTGCTAATATTTTAAAAATATTATCGAAGAAAAAAATAAAAAAGAAAAAGTAAGGGAAAAAAGAATTATAAACTGGAAAGTTTTTCTAAATCTGCTTGCGAATTTTCAACTGCCCAGTCAAGGAGTTGATCAAGATAATGCTCTACATCATCACTTTCCGGGGATTTAGTTAAAACTGCTAAAAGAAACTGATTTTTATTATCAGGCATAATTATATTTCTCATGATGATATAATCATTTTTGTATTTAATTTTCATACTCTGGATTTCAGATAGTTCTAATTCCTCTGCCGCCTTGTAGGCAGAATCACTCAATAGTGAACCCATGGCAGCTATTACGCGTTCATCGATCTTCTCTTCTTTTTGGGATGCCAATACCAATCCTGTCGATGTTGCAAAAAGTGATGCTCGAAAATTACCATTTTCATTAAGTTCCTTAAGTACTAAATCAAGTCTACTTACCAAATCTACACACTCTCTATACAGATTATTTTGATGCGTTCTTAAATAAAAATAAAATAGTATTGTTATAACTTATTTTAATCCAATACTCATACTTAAAGTTTCCTTGTATTTTAAATATGAATTAAATCATATTTAAAATTATTTAATGTGGATTTTAAATCATTAATTAATATTTTGTAGATACCTTAAAATGATTATCTGATTATTTAAAGCTTTTAGAATCAATTTCAATCTTTAAAGTTTTTATCTGAGTTTATAGTTTAAGGTTGATAATAAAGGTTGATAAGATATCATTCTCATCAATATTTAACGTAATAACACTTGGTCTTGCTATAGGCTTCATAAAGCCAGCTCTTTCTATAGGGGCTTTAGGCATTGTTGGAGAACCAGGGTTTAAAAGAAGCACATTGAAGTTTGTCCCTTTAATTATGGGTTGATGGGTATGTCCAAAAATTAGAATATTTATATTATTCTTTTTAACAAAATCTTCAAGATTATCAGGTAAAATATGGATTACTCCAATATTATAACGTCCTATGTAAAATTTAGTAAAAATATCTAAATTTTTGATATTGTCTAAATTTCCTTTTACACATCTTGTTGGAGCAATCTCCTTGATCATATTTAAAAAAAAGTCCTCACATACATCTCCTGCATGTATAATTTCATCAACATCTTTAAATGCTTGTTTAAGCTGATTAATCAAAGAACTAACATTATCTTTCTCATAATTAGTGGTAACATGTGTATCAGAGATAATCCCCAACTTCAATAAATAACACCCCTCTATATCGCGATCATAAAACCCATTATAAAAATAATTATTGCAAGGATAATATCAAAAAATATACGAAAAACTACATCTCCCTTGGTTTTTTCAATCGATTGGTCTTGTTTAAAATATGTCCCTAACATTTTAAATCCTATTTGTAGACTATCTTTAATTAATGGATAAAACCATACTAATAAACAAAATCCGATAATAAGTAAAGGATAATACACATAAAGGGCTACTAGTGTAAAGCTACCTCCTTTCAAATAACTCCAAACTACATGTGCAGAGATTATATTATTTATAGTATGAGCCATTATAACGGGAAAGAGCCATTTTCGTCTTAATACTACTAAAGAAAGTATTATCCCAATTACAAAGGCTTGTAAAAACCAAATTAATGGGTACCAAATTGGATATGACCTACTTAGTGGATCGAGGAAATAAACTAAATGTCCTAATCCCCAGTAAAGTGCGGATATCATCACTGCAGATAGACTAAAAAAATGTTCACTTCCTCTTTTTGTTAATAGACCTCTAGAGATGCTTTCTTCAGCAATAGCTACTGAAAACTGAATTATGATTACAGAAATTAAAAACACAAAATAACTGTTAGAAAACAAATATGTATTCGACAAATTATAAGCAATGGAAACTGCTTGATATTCGATCATTCTAGGTATTAGAAGATAAGTAAAAAAATCAATTGGTAAGAAAACTAGAAAGAAAATCAAGATCCCATATAGAATCTGATATTTATAGTTCTTTTTTGTGATTGTATACAATTTTAAGTGTCCCCTTGCTGGCGAAATATCTTCTTCAATTATTATATTTCTTTTCTGGGATTCGAATATTAAATTAGAAAGAGGAAATATTAGCGGTATTCCAATAAATACCAAAATTGCTCTTATTGAATAGGAAAGTATACCATAAACGGGAGATCCTTTTTCTACTATTAAAGGAATTAAGAAAATCGGTATAAGTAAAAGTACGAATATTAAAATAAAAACCCACACAACTTCTTGATAAAAAAATCGAAATCTTTTTAGAGCTATTTCTTTCTTTCTACTTTTATCCAATCTTACCATTTATAATGACCTAAATTCTGTGGATAAAAAATTATTGAATCTAGAAATTATAAATTTTGTTATTTAACAATCTAAAGATTTAATTCTTAATTCATCAGCAGTAGGAATACCGTTTCTAGCTCCTAATTCTTGAATACATCTTCCCGCTATAAAATTTCCTATCATTACATCAGATTTGAGATCTTCAAACTTAAAACTAGTGTTTCTATTAAATCCATATATGAATCCTGCGGAAAAAGCATCTCCCGCTCCTGTGGTATCAATAACTTGATTAATATGCATTGGTTTAATTAATTCAGATTTTTCAGAATTTAGAATTGTAGCTCCTTTTTTTCCTCTTGTTACTATTATTATTTTAGTTCCTAATTTGAAAAGTAATTTTGCGTTATCTTCAATTATACGTTCATTTAAATTACTATCTCCTATGTGAAAAAGGCTCTGAAATTCCCTTCTTGATATTATTAAAATATCAGTATAGAAAAATAGTTCTTTTATTTTATCAAACCCTTGTTCAATTATTAACATTCCAGGATTAAATATAATTGGTATATTATTATTCTTGGCAATTTTAACCGCTTTTTTAAATGGGTCTAAGTTTCTTAAACTACTCAAGAAAATTGTTTTTGCTTTAACTAGCTCCTCAGGCTTTATATCATCCGATGAAAGAGCATTCGCAGCTCCGCTATATGCATAAATTCTTCGATCCCCTTTTTCATTTATAGCCACATATGCTGACCCTGTTACTTTTTCTTTCGAATATTTCATTAAAGTTGTATCCAGTGACACTTCCTTAAAATCCTTCATAATTTTATGTCCAAATTCATCATTATATCCTAATTTGCCAATAAATGCTGTTTTTAAGCCCAATTTTGAGCAAGTATAAGCAGTATTAGCAGCAGCCCCTCCGGATAATAATTGCAAATCTGAAACAAAAACTTCATCATCATCTAACGGGTGTCTTTTAATTTTAGCGATCATATCAACGAGAGCAGCACCTATACAAATTACATCTAATTCTTTTGTCATTTACTTAGACTCCTAATCGTAAGTAAAAGAACCAAATTCTGATTTAATTTCTAGTATGTTTTTATCTTGTATTGGTGATTTCTCACAATATCCAATTATTTTGGAATCAACTTTATATTTTTTCGCGATATTAATTATTTCTGGTGCGAGTTCTTTGTTACACAAGAATTCCATTCTGTGTCCCATATTGAAAACACTGAACATCTCTTTCCATTGAGTTTCAGACGATCTTTTAATTAATTCAAATATTTTAGGAATTGTAAAAAGATTATTTTTAATATATTTTATATTTTTTCCAAATTTTAGAATTTTAGTTTGTCCTCCACCAGTATTATGTATAATTCCATGAATTTCTTTCCTATATTCTTTTAAAATATCTATCACGACTGGAGCATAGGTTCTTGTTGGTGATAATAGAGCCTTGCCAATATTTACATTAAGCTCTTCAATCATATCTGTTAATTTATAATTACCGAAGAATACAAATTTCTCATCAATATTATGATCATAACATTCGGGATATTTTTTATAATATTCATGTGAAAGAATGCCATGTCTAGCTAATGTTAACCCGTTGCTTCCAATACCACTATTATATTCATCTTCATAAGTAGCTCTTCCATAACTAGCCAAACCTATGATAATATCATCAGATCTAATATTACTTGCATCAATAACATCCTCTCGTTTCATAGTTGTGAAAGCAGACGCATCAACTGCTATTGTTTTAACTATATCTCCCATATCAGCAGTTTCACCACCACACATCTTAATATTTAAGCCCAGGGAACTCAATTTTTCACTATAATCGTAATATTCCTTAATAATAGTTTCAATGACATTCGCTTTTATCAATTGACTATTCCTTCCAAGATTATTAGAAAAGAAAATATTACCTGTTGCCCCTACACATAAGAAATCATCAATATTCATAACCATAGCATCCCTCACAATACCTTTAAATACTGAAATATCCCCTGTTTCTCTATAATACATATAAGCTAGACTCGCTTTTGTACCCGCCCCATCAGAATGAAAAATTGAGCAATAATCCTTTCGATTATCAATATCCTCTATTATTTTGCAAAATGCTCCTGGATATAGACCTTTACTTATTGATTTTAGAGCCATATGAACATCTTCTTTTTGAGATGAAACACCTAACTTTTTATACAAATTACTATTTTCATCCATTTTTAAATTTCAAAACATATACTTACTTTTTAGAGTTTTTATTAAATTATCGATTTGTTCTACAGCTTTCCCAATATACTTGTGAGGATCAAATAAATCATCTAATTCTTCTTTCGAGAACTTTTCTTTAATTTTTTGGTTTTTAATTAAAATATCTTTCATGTATAATTCTTCTTTCCGGGCTTTTATTGAGGCTTGTCTTAATATTTCATGACCCTCTTGTCTTCCTATACCTCGCTCGACTAATTGAACCATGACTTTTTCAGTAAGACACGCACCTTTTGTAAGGTTAAGGTTTTCCTCAATTTTTTTTTCGTTGAATTCTAGGCCTTTTAAATTTTGAATTAATTGGATTATCATATAATCTAAAAGTATGAAATTTTCAGCAAAAATTACTCTTTCAGATGCGGAATTTGTCATATCTCTTTCATCTTCTAAGATTATATTATCCAATGCAACATTGACATTAGATTTTAGAACTCTCGCCAAACTACAAATTCTTTCGGATTTATGTGGGTTTCTTTTATGTGGCATAGTCGAACTTCCAACTTGAGTTATCTTGAATGGTTCAAACATCTCTGAAATTTCAGTTTTTTGTAGTATCCTGTTTTCTGTTGCGATTTTCGCTAATGTTTGCCCGATTAAAGCTGTTAAAAAGATGACTTCTGCATGCCTATCTCTTTGTACAACTTGATTTGCTATAAGTACGGGATTTAAATCAAGCTTATTCATTAAATTTTTTTGAATAGTAATACCCTTTTCATTAAAACTCGCCATTGTTCCAACTGCACCGGACATTTTCCCGAAAGATATTCGATTTCGGATTTCAAAAATCCTATCAAGATGTCTACTTATTTCATATGCCCATACACCAAACCTCATGCCATAAGTGGTAGGAACTGCGTGTTGACCATGTGTTCTGCCTATACAAATCAGATTTTTTTTTTCATCAGTTATCCTTAGTAGAATTTTTAATAAATCTAATAGAGAATTATAAAGATAATTCAAGGCTTCTCTTAATTGTAGAGCCGTAGCTGTATCTTCAATATCATAGCTTGTAGCACCAAGATGAACATATTTACCCGCATTATCTTCACATTGTTCTGCTAAACTTTTAACCATTGCCATCAAATCATGATGAATTTCTTTATCAATTTCTTTAACTCTTTTTAATTTTACATGATCTAAATTTGCTTTTTTAGTAATTTCGTTTGCATCATTTTGTGGAATGGTCCCTAATTCAGCATGAACCTGTGCTAATGCTGCTTCAACCTTTAACCAATTTTCTAATTTCTTTTCTTCTGTAAACAAGTTAGCCATTTCAGTTCGATATCGCGTTTCTATTGGATGAATAAATTTATGATCCATGATTCCTTCTCTTTTTTATTTAGTCTTAATTAAACTAATGAAACATCAAAAAATATATCTTATTTTATTGAAGATATTAATCTTAAAATATTACTATATAAAAATCAGAAATTTGTAGTGCTACTATTTGTTATATTTTGATTTACTATCATTTAAAGCAACATGTATAATGGTCAAAAATACTATTTTTTTAGATGTTATAATTGTGGAGAATGGTATTATAGTAAAAGAATTATAAAATCAAAAAAATGTTGGAAATGTAACCATTCATTTTCATTTAAAAATTCAACTAAATTTACGAAAATATGTTCAATTAGAGATGCAATCTCAATAGTTAAGAAATTAAAGGATAAGATATAATTTAGAGTCGAATTATGCTATATTTTACTCCTAAGATTAACATAAAAAAGTAAGGTATTTAAGCTATTCTTCTCTTTTTTTGATGATAGACTGATAATCACTCAGCTATAATTAATATATTGATATTTTAAAACCCTCCTATAAGAAAGATGGAAATTTCAGATGAATTAAAACGAATTGATGAAAATTTAATTAATCAATTAAATCGAATAGCTAACGATAAAGCTGAATATTGGGATATTAGGGCTGAAGTAAATAATGGAACTAGTTTAGATTTTACCAATCAAAAAAGTAAGGAAATTTCATCTTTTGAAATTATTAATTGTGGTATCAGAGCATTTAAAAATGGTGGTTGGGGTTTTTCTGTTTTAAAGGACTTAAAAAGAGAGTCTATTAAAATAGGCTTACAGAAAGCTATTAAATTAGCTATACTTTCTGAATCATTAACAAAAATTAAATTTAAAATTGCTCAAAGCGATTCTTTGATTCAAAACTATGAGAGCGATAGAAAAAAGAATTTAGAAGATATTGATATTGAATATAAAATTAACCTAGTTAAAAATCATGAAAAAATTGCCTCAGATTATTCATCCTATGTAAAAAATACCCATACTCTATATATGGATGGACATTCTCAAACATTATTTTTAAATTCCTTTGGTAGCAATATTATTCAAGATTTATCATTTTTACGATTATTTTGTATGGTTTTTACTAATAAAAATGGAGCTACACAGAGTTCTGTAAATTCAGTTGCGGGTATTGGAGGTTATGAAATTGCAGAAACTGAAAATGCCATGAATTTAAGTAAAAAAACAGCTAAAGAAGCAGTAGAATTATTGAATGCTAAATCTCCAGTTGGAGGTAAATTAACAGTTATCGCAGACTCTAAATTGACTGGAACAATTATTCATGAGGCATTTGGTCATAGTTGTGAAGCGGATTTAGTGCTTAACAATGAAAGTATATTAGCAGGGATGATAGGTAAAAAAGTCGCTTCAGAAAATGTAACTATAATAGATAATCCCTCGATGGGTCAAGCTAAACAATTTAATTTACCCTATGAGTTATTTGGTAGTTATTTTGTAGATGACGAGGGAATTCCTTCACAAAAAACTATAATTATTGAGAATGGTATTCTCAAAAATTATTTACATAATTTAGAAACTTCTTCAAGAATGAATGTTCCCCCAAATGGTCATGGTAGGGCATCAGTAAGTTCTGAGAGACCTCAAGTACGAATGGGATTTACATATATCGAACCCAGAGATTGGAGTCTAGAAGAAATAATTGAAGATACCAAAGATGGAATTTTATGTGAGGATTTTCAGTACGGATATACCGATCCAACTACTGGGAATTTTCAATTCAAATGCAGAATTTCATTTAAGATCAAAAATGGAGAAAGAAAAGAAATCATGAGAGATGTTTCTCTGAGTGGCATGATTCTTGAAGCTTTAAATAAAATATCTGCAATCGGTAATGAAAAAACATTTAGTTATTCAGTTGGAATGTGTGGAAAAGGTGGCCAACATGTTAGAGTATGTGATGGAGCCCCCTATTTACGAATAGAGGATGTAACTGTCGGGGGTTTGAATTAAATGGATAATTCAGACATTCATTCATTAGCCGAATTCTGTTTGAAATTAATTGAAAAAGAGAGTACAGAGACAAAATGTTCAGATATTTTCTTTGAGAAAAGTAATTATATCAATATAGAAATCGAAGAAAATTCAATTAAAAATAGTGAAATTGGAGAGGATAATGGTTTTTCAATCAGAGTTGTTAATAAAAATGGTTCTTTAGGTTTTGCATATTCAAATAAATTAGATAAAACTACGATAGAGAAAATATGTCGAGTAGCTATCAAAATGATGAAGGTTGCAACACCTGATCCAGATTTTAATAATTTACCTGGTTCATTTAAAAACTATCCAGTTGTTAGGGGTTTATTTGATAAGAATTTAAAGTATTTGCAAATAGAAGATTCCTTAAATTATGTTAACGATTTGATTAAAATTTGTAAAGATGATGATATGGCAATTTCCCAATCTGGTAACTTTGCATCAGGTTACTCGAAAACATATATTTTTAATTCTAATGGTTTAAATGTCTCCAGAAAGGATACAAGTTGTTTAATATCTTCAAATATCATAGTTAAGGATAAAGTAAGTAAAGAAACATCTTCTGGTTATGAAAGACAAATAGAGAGAAGTCTAAGTAGGTTAAACGCTATAAATGTCGCAAATTTGGCACTAGAAGATGCTAAAAGGAATCTAAATAGGAAGAAAATTAAAAATATGAAAGTACCAGTAATTTTAACTCCAAAAGGTGTAATAAGTTTAATTTTAAGACCTGTTGCTGCAGCTATCAACGCAGAAACTTTTCAATATAAAAGAAGCTTCTTAGTAGATAAAAGAGGTGAAAAGATAGGCTCAGAGTTTTTAAATATAGAAGATAATGGATTGATGCATAATGCAGCTGGTTCTCAGATATTTGATGATGAAGGAGTCCCTTGTAAAAATAAAAAAATCTTAGAAAATGGAAATTTTCTAAAAACTGGATTAATACATAACAGTTATACCGCCGGAAAAGAAGGCGTCGAAAGTACTGGAAATGCTTCTCGGAGTTCTTATATTTCAATCCCATCAATTGGGATTACAAATTTTATTATGAAACCAGGAGATATAAACTTAAGAGAAATTATTAAGGATATTAAAAAAGGAATTATTTTAAATTATACAGGAGATTCTCCTAATATCTCAACTGGTGATTTTTCTGGATTGATTCTTCATGGAAATCTAATTAAAGACGGAGAGATTAAGGAATCTCTGAATGAAACAATGATAGGAATAAATTTGATAGATTTATTTCAAAACATTGATGCTGTTTCAAAAGAATATAGAATATATGGAGCATTTCAAGCTCCATGGGTAAGAATAAAATCTGTGGGCGTAATAGGAGGAGCAAATTAATTAGTTATATTTAATCGTATATACATAATATTAAAAAATTTTTCAGTCTCATTAATTATTTCCCACAATTCGGCAATAATTATCTGGTCTTCTCCTGCTTCTAAAAATGATATAGAATAATTCCCATAAATTCTCCCTTGATTAGGTTTCAAAGTAAAATTTCCTAGTGTGAGATATAATGTTCCATTTGAGGGAAAAGAGCCTATTATAGTATTACTATTACCTTTCTTTATTTTAAATCCGAATGTAAAATTTCTATCTAAATGATTACCAACAGTTAAATGAAATGAAATAGTCTCATTAACAGTTGCTTCAGTTGGGTAGTTTTCTGCTCTTTTATCTTCATTCAAAATTCCAAAAGTAACATAACCTGGTTCAGGTTTCAATAAATAATATATAATAAACCCTGAAACGATAAGGATCCCAATAATCAGACTAATTTTAAGTAATATCTCAAAATGTTTATTAGAGATTTTTAAGTCTTTTTCTTCATTTTTCTTAGTTATCTCGTTCATTATCTTTAAACCAAGCAATAGTTTTCTTTAATCCTTCTTCTAGCGACGTTATTGGTTCCCAATTGAGAATAGTTTTTGCTTTTGTAATAACGGGGCATCTATATATAGGGTCATCAATAGGCAATGGTTTAAAAACTATTTTTGAATTGGAAGTGGCTAATTCTTTTATAATACGAGCAATTTCTAATATGGTATATTCTCTATTATTACCTAAATTAATAACTTCACCTATAGCTTCATCTTTATATACCATTTTTAGTATGCCTTCAATCTCATCTACAACGTAAATAAAAGATCTCGTTTGTGAACCATCTCCAAATACAGTTATATCTTCATCATGAAGTGCTTGGTGTATAAAATTAGGAATAACTCTTCCAAATGCAGGACCATGTCTTATCCTAGGTCCTGAAGTATTAAAAATCCTTACAATTTTGGCTCTCATCTTATGTTGAAGCTCATAAGCTTTAATAAAAGCTTCTCCAGCTCGTTTCGATTCATCATAACAACTTCTAGGGCCAACAGGATTTACATTTCCAAAATAACTTTCTGGTGTTGGAATAGCTTCTTTTGGAGGATTTCCATAGACTTCAGATGTGCTCGTGTAAAAGAAAATTGCATTATGAAATTTGGCAATTCCTAAAGAATTCAATGTTCCTAGTGTATTGCTTCTAAGTATAGATATAGGTTCTTCCTTAAATTCAAAAGGAGATGCTCTACTCGCCATATGCATAATTATATCAATTTTTTTGATATCTGCTACACATATACCTAATGGGTGATAACTCATCCCAAAATATATTGGATATGATATATCATGATTAATAAAGCGAAAATTGTCATTCTCCATTAAATGTAATATATTTTTAGGTTTCCCAGAGGATAAATTATCTAAGCAGATACAATGTGCTCCCTGTTCAACTAGAACATCACAAACCCAAGAGCCCAGAAAACCTGCGCCCCCAGTTACTAAAATTGTTTTTCCTTCAAAAGATATATTATCTTTTCTAAGTCTTTTTATAATCTCTTGAATGTCTTGGCCAATATAATAATTCAAATTTTCCAACCTTAGAACGTATTAATATATTTTTTCTTATTATTTGTGTTAAATAAATTTTTCTTTAAGCTAAAAACTGTTTTAAAAGATCTAGCTATAGGAATTCGCACTGGTTTTATGGTTTTAAAAAGAGAACCAGTTAACAGACATATGAAAAAATAATAAAAAAGACATTTAATTTGTCTTAGAACCACAATATTGGCAGAATTTTAATTCTAACGGATAATGTTTTCCACAATTAGAACATCTCTTTAATGAATTTTTAAGAATTTCTCTGCCCAACATTTCAAAAGCTTTTTCAACGTTTTCACCTGTTTTTGCCGAAGTGCCTAACATTTCTCCTTGAAATTTAAACTTATCAAAAATTTTTAGTGCTGTTTCTCTTTTTACTTTTCGCTTTAAATCGCATTTCGCTTCGATTAATATTTTTGTTTTAGGAGAATTAGGTACAGAGGAAATAACATTGATCCAATCATACAAATCATCTAGAGAGTCTTCATTTGTAATGTCATATAACATTAAAGCTCCAGAAGCACCAGACACATAAGAAGGAAAGAGGAGTCGAAATTTCTTCTCACCAGCGAAGTCCCAAATATTAAGCAGGATTTCAGTGTCATCTACAACTACTTTTTTTGTTTCAAAATCAACACCAATCGTAGATAATGTAGACCTTTCGAATTTACCCGTAGCAAATCGGCGAAGCAAGCTGGTTTTTCCTACATTTTTAGCTCCAGCAACAACGACCTTAAATTTTATCATATCCTCTCTCGCTCAACTTTTTTTTAAATATATATCCTTACTCAATAAAATTCAATAATATTATAAATTATTATTGAAAATATAAAAAATCTTTTTTATTGTTTTAATAAATTAGGGATTTTATTATTCGAATTTAGGACTCATTTTTATATTCATATCTGCCAATTTTATAAATTTGTTGAGCAATTTTTTTACCAACATTCTCAATTTTCGTTAAATCTGGAATATCAGCTGAGAAAATATTTTGTAATGTCTGTAATTCTCTCAATAAATTTTTTGCCCGAAGAGTATTTACACCAGGTATTCCCGCTACAATATATTCTAATAGACGAGAAGTATCAATAGGTGCTTTATCAAATCTTAGCTTTAATGATGATTTTGTAACTGATTGTTCCTTTTTTGCTAATTGATATAAAAATTTTGCAGTCTCTATAGAATCCTCTGTTCTATAGATTGAGATGCCTAAGTTAACCAGTATAGCAGTTATTGCCCCGTAAAGAGCATTTTCACTAATATTTAAATCTTTAAAAGGGTCACCCTCCAAAATTAATATTGGCCTTGAAAAATGTTCCCCGAGATCGCTTAATTCGGTAAATAATCTTCCATCAATGATAGAATCATTAAAATCTTTAGCCGATTTTCTTTCAACCCCGACTCTTTCTGAAATAACGTAATCTGCAACTGCTAATTGCTCTAATTTTAAATTTACACCGATTAATGATAAAGTCCTTACAACTGAAGAAGCGGTTTCACGATTATCACAAATGATCTCAAAATTATCAGCATCTTCAATCTTCTTTATCAAACTTAGATCTGGACTATCTATTTCACTAGAATCAATTTCTTCTTTTTTTTCATTAGTTATGAAATTTAGAAGATTAGATTGTTCGGATTTAGATGTGCCCTCGGAATTTTTAATTTTTTCTAAGCTTTCCTTCATATTTCTTTCTTTAGCTTTTTCTGCCCAATAATATCCTTCATCTCGAGTATTTTCTGCCATTAATACAAAAACCTTACCCTCCTTTTTTCTACCTGTTCGACCACGACGTTGAATAGAACGTATCGCGCTCGGCACAACATCATAAAAAATTACTAAATCACATTCTTCAATATCTAATCCTTCTTCAGCAACACTTGTTCCGACTAAAGTATTATATCTTCCCCCCTTAAATTCATTAAGCAATGATATTTGCTCTTTTTGTGTTAATCCTTTATCTGTTCCTCTTGTTGCTTGTCCTACGAACTTATGCATTTTGATTATCATATCTTCTTCAAAATATTTTACTATATTATTAACAGAATCCCTAAAATGACAAAAAACTAGAATCCTAGAATCACGATTTTCTTTTATTTGATTAGTTAAAATTTCTTTTAATTTCTCTATTTTTGGATGGACAATTCCTTTAGAATAGAGATCTTCTGTAAATTTTTTAGCTTGTTTAAAATCTTTATCAATAAATAATTCTTTTAATGATTTGTTCGCGCTATTATTTTTAATTTTCTCTTCATTCTTTTCAAAATAATCTTTAAGAGCACTTACACCTTGAGTTTCTATTAATTCAGTCATATGAGATAGTCTGATGGCGTTAGCTACTACTTTTTTAGCATTAAACATTTGGAACTTTTCATCATTATCTCTTGCTGTAGCAATCCTTCGACTTATTACATTATCTAACTTTAATAAATCCTTTCTAGCGATTTTAGATATATCATAAGAGCCTAATAAATCGTTTTCTTTTAAGATTTTATAAAAAGATTTTAATTTCTCTTCTAGTATCTTTTTAACTTTTAAAAATTCAGATGGGAGCTTAAGTTTTATCCATTCATTATCTACTTTATGAATATATGGCTTAACATCTAAATCCTTCTCTGTCCTAATTTCGATATGGTTGATAAATAAATTTTGTTTAATCTCATTAATTTTACCTTCAGTTGAGCCTGGACTTGCGGTAAGTCCTAATATTTGAGCATTCTTTGAGATATCAATATATTTTTTAGCGAGAAAACAATAAGCATAATCTCCTATTGCTCTATGACACTCATCAAAAATCATTAAGGAAACATCTTTAATCGAGTATAATCCTGAAATAAGGTCATTTTGAAGTACTTGAGGTGTCATAAAAGCAACGTTTATGTTTTTCCAAAGACTTACTCTTTTTTCGGGAGCAATTGATCCTGTAAGAGAGATAAGTGTTTCTTCAGGAAGATTAGTTAATTCTAAAAATGATTTATAGTGTTGTTCTACTAAAGGTTTAGTGGGTGCTAAAAGGATTACTTTTGAATCTTCGATTTCTGTTAATCTTTGTACAGTAAGCATTAAAGCTATGACTGTTTTCCCTAAACCTGTAGGAATGACAACTAGACAGTTCTTCTTTAGACAATTAATAAAAATATTCTCTTGGTATTCCCGTCGAGATATTAAATTTTGCTTAATAAGAGGGTGAGAGATAAATTCTTTGTTTGGAGTTATAAAAATCACCAGTAATTATGCAAATATTTTAGCGTTTGAATAAAAAATTGAACTGTAATATTTAAACTAACAGACTTTATAAGATCATTAAAAAATACCTAAACTCTTAAATTGAATTAACAATATTTTAATAAATTAAATTAGTTAGAGAAGAAAGTAATATTTAATTCGTTTCACTCATTATTTTTAAATACAAACAAGCGCGAGTGGTTTAGCGGCTATAACGACACGCTCACACTAAAAAAGTTTTAGGAGTAGACCGTGTAGATCGGGGGTTCGAAACGCCTATTCAAATCGATGGGTCCGCAAATCCCCCCTTGCGCAATTATTTCATAGGAACTTGAGAATTCTCTTTAGAAGAATTAGAATATGATTAAAATTCTAAATTTGTCTTAAGAAGGCAAAAAACAAAAAAGTTATATGAAATCAAATATTTTAAAGTTTTAAATTACTCCTTTTTTAGGTTTAATTATGTCTAGTTTCTTAGAGTCTCGAGAATTACGTAAAGAATATAAGAAAGTCAGAAACTATGTAAAGATTGGACCGATATTTTTAACTAGATACGAGAAAGCAAGGATTGTGGGGGCAAGGGCTCTACAAATTTCATTTGGGGCTCCTATTTTAATTGAAAAGCCCAAAGGTTTAATAGATCCAATAAAAATTGCTCAGATAGAGTTAAGATCAAGAATCTTACCACTGACAATCAGACGTGAAAACCCCAGCGGAGAGTATCAAGATATAGCCATAAATAAACTGATTTTAAAAAAGGACTAAGATTATCTTCTTAATTATATATATCGGCCCTAGGATTTCCTTTATAGAATTTTTATAAATAAAAATATGCTGACAAGATCAATCTTTTAAAAATTAAATATATTATTGAATGCGATATTTTCCCCGTTCAGTTAAAAAGTACACATTTTTTTCCCCAACCATTTGAGATTCTATATAACCTTTTGAAGTTAAATTCTTAAGAATTTCTTCTAATTCTGCTTTTGTAAAACCGGGGATTCCTAAGGGTATTCTTGACTGGTTTGCGATTATAGCGATTCGTTCTAAAAATAATCTTTTATTCATAAATGTTTCTAGGATAGTAATTTCATCATTTGAAAGTCTTTCGAATTGATCATGCTCTAAATAGCGCTCCTTTAGAGTTTGTGCAAGATCTCTTGCTTCTGGGCTTATTTCTTGTTTTTTTACTTCGACGTGCTTTAATGTAACTAAATCTTTTGCTACGGGCTTTTTTGATTTTTGATTAATATTTTCTTTATCTTCGTTCTCTTTTTGAGGAGGGTTATTATTTTTATTTTCCATATTATTACCATAAGGCATTTAATTATAAAAATTTATATTTAAATCATGAATAAGGTCTTAGAGTTAAAATCTGGAGAAAAAATCATTATCAAACATTTAACTAAATCAGATGTTGATGGTGTTTGGTATAATTTTAATGAAGTAATAGAAGAGGGTTGTTATCTACCTGTATTTTTTCCTGTGAAATCTCAATTAGAGAAAGATTCATGGTATCGTAATATCAAAAAAGAAAATGAAATTTGTATTGTCGCTGAAAACCCCGACCTTAAAACACCTTATAATATAATCGGGCAGTGCGAAATCTCAAATTTAGAATGGGATGCCGCTCAGCACGTTGGAGTCTTTGGTATTATTATAAGATATAAGTATAGAGATTTAACTATTGGAAGGAGTCTTATAGACTTTGCAATAAGAGAATCAAAAATATTAAATAATAAAGAAAAAATCGTTTTGAGCAGTTTTTCAACTAATAAAAGAGCACTACATCTATTCAAAAAATTAGGTTTTGAAGTGATAGGAGTAAGAAAAAAACAATTTTTTATGGATTCACAATATATCGACGAAGTTCTTATGGAATTATGGATAGATGATTATATCAATAAAAATAAATAGACATTTAAAATTGATTTTTGACTGATTTAAAGAACTATACGAGTAAATTTTATACTTGTATAGAAACATATTAATAAGAATATTCTCTTAATTTTATTTAACAAATATTTTCTACAATGTTCTCTATCCATGCTAAAATTTAAAATTTGTATAGCTGGTTCTAAGGATGTTGGAAAATCCTCATTAATATCTAGATATATTGATAATATATTCAATGAGAATACTATACAAACAATTGGAGTAGCTTTTAAAAGAAAAGAGATAAATATTAAAGAAAATTTAAAGGTCGAGCTAAATATCTGGGATTTTGGCGGTGAAGAAAAATATCGAATTTTGTTTCCTGCTTATGTGAATGGCGCAACAGCTGCTTTATTATTATACGATACTACTAATAAAAAATCTTTAGATGATCTTGAAAATTGGGTAAAAATCATTGATGATAATGCAAAAGATATAATTAAGGTAACAATTGGCACAAAAACTGATTTAAAAGAACAACGAGAAATTTCTAAAGCTGACGCGGTCAAATTTAGCACTAAATTTAACTGTAATGGTGACCCTATTGGTACTTCATCAAAAACGGGTGAGAATGTCGAAATAGTTTTTCACAAGGTAGCTGAAGCAATTATAGAACGAGAATTACAGGAATGTAAAAGTTGTGGCGTTTTTTTTTCTAAAAAGTTAAAATATTGCAACTTTTGTGGGCATTAAACTAAAATTGGAAATAACAAACCATATATCTTTTATAAATCTTCTTGCTCTCTTCTATAAAGGGATGGTGGAATTTTCACACTTTCTATCGGTTTACTTTTCAGTCTTTGTATAAATACTTGGAGTTCCATCTTAGCATTTTCTATTGAAGATTCAATTTCTTTCTTGACATTTTCTTCGCCAAGAACAAAATCTCCATGGCTAGGAAAAAAACTATTAATCCTAAGTGAGTTTAAAATCTGCAGCGAGTTAATATACTCTGAAATTGAACCGGATTCATAAATGTTTGTAATTGCTCCTTTATACAGAGTATCACCTGTGAATATATAATGTTTATCTTGTTCATAAAGACAAATGCAACCAGATGTATGACCTGGCGTTTCAACAATTTTTAAAACCACATTTCCTAAATCAATGATATTTCTATCCTCAAGCCAGATATTTATTATTAGATTAGATAAATCTACTCCCCATTTCTTCCCTTTTGTTATTAATTCATCAGTATGCTGGATTTTTGTAGCAGCCCACCTATGTGCTGCGAATAGGCAATGGAGATACGCATTAGAACTAATATGATCAAAATGTTCATGAGTATTGATGACTAAATCGATATCTTCAATTTTTAAACCTACTTCAGTTGTAAGAAGATAATTCAGACTATTAAATTTAGTAATTATCCCAGTATCGATTAGTACATTTAAATTTTCTCCAATAATTAGATACACATGACAACCAGGCCCTCTTGTATAAAATTGATACACATTGGGTTTAACAAGGTTTAATGTATACCCCTCTTTTCCATAAATGTCATCTTTTTTAATTCTCCGCGGTTGGAACAACACAGAATTATTATTTAACATTTAAACTCACAATAGAAATTAGAATATCGTAATTATATTTTTTAAAGCTTGCGTCAATAATAACATAAAAATAATATTTAGAAATAAAGATAGTCTTTTTTCATTTTATAAATCTAATTCCTTAAGTTTCATGGCATTTGTTTTAATATCTTCTTCTTTAAGTTTATATAACTTCCAGAATATAAAGGCTCCAGAAAAAATGATAATCATTGGAAAAACTGACACTTGAAGTCTTAATCCGAATAATGCTATTTCACTAGTTGCTCCTGATTCGTATCCTGTTAAAAGATTAACTAACCAAAAAACAAAAGCATTGATAGCTATTCCAAACCTTGAGAAAAAAACATGAGTCCCCTGGTAAATACCTTCCTTTCTTCTACCAGATGTAATTGTTGCATTATCTATTATACTTGAAAAAAGTGGCATTGTCATACTAATTATAGCTCCATCAACCAATCCGCCGATAATAAATATTACTATTACAAATGGTAGTCCCGATGGTCCTAATGGAACAAACATGAGTGGAAGTCCCATAAAACCCAATATTATTGCCCCGATTAAAGCCACTTTTTTTATTCCTAATTTATATGAAAGTTTATACCATAGATATGCGGCTCCAATTACTGCAAACACATAAGTAAGGGTAATTAATTCTCCCAACTTGGGTAATTGCAATATGTCTTGAACGAAAAAGGGAATGGAAGCCATAAGTATCCCCATAGCTGTAGTGTAAACAGTATAAAGTGCAATATAACCAATGAAGTTTTTATCTTTCAATGTTGCTATCAATCCATGGAAAAATGGTTCTCTCTCGACACCAACATTAAGACGAGCGCGTCTTTCTCTCATATCCTTATCTTCCCGAACTCCGGGGACCATTAATAGTATAAAAACTAACGCTAACCCCGTAGCAGTTAAGGCTTGGAAAGGGTACCCTAAAGCTGGTCCTAGCTCATCAATAGTTAGTACCGGTATTAAAACGCCTAATAAAATTCCTAAAGTTTCTAGCACTGTTGTTATTGCTCCACCTATTTTTCGATCTTTATCGTTGCGGAATTTATCGGGAAACAATCCAACTCGATTAACATCCATCAAGGAAAAAGCAGTATCATTAATAGATTGAACTATAAGAAACCAAAAGAACACACCTAGTTGACCAATTAAAACAACAGAAGGGGCAGTGTACAGAAACATAGGAATAATCGCCCAAGGAATGGCACCAATCATAATAAAAGGAAATCTTTTACCCCATCGTTTAGTAAATCTAGTTGATCTGTCACTAAGATAACCAAGTAAAGGATCATTAAACATATTATAGACCATAAAGATGATCTGAGCAAGTAGGAAATAAGTTAAATTTAATCCAATATAAGATATGTAATAATATGTCAGTTGTTGCCCATAAATTTGACTGAACATTAATCCCACTAAATTTCCTAGTTGAAAAGATGCTATTGTTCTTTTCCGGTATCTTTTTATCTTAAAATCTCTTTCTTCTGTGTTATGCATTATAAAAGTATCTCACTCTTTAACTTGTAATGAGTATTTTCTTTAATTTAAAAACCTTGACATAGAGAATCATATTTTAAATATTATCTATGATAAAATCGTAAAAATCAAGGTCCTTGGGATTTAAAGGAATCCTTTTGATTTTAAATTTCAAGGATATTTAAATCTCTTCTTAAATTGTTCCCAACTTTTACTATCTAAAGGATTCTCATTTAAAAATAAAAAATTTAAGTTTTTCAAGCTTTCTATAGAATCTTGGCTAAATTCTGAAATTTGATTTCGACCTAAATGTAACATAATTAGATTATCTAAGCCTTCTAGGCCCTCTAATCCCTTAATATTATTGTTATCCAAATATAATTCTTGTAAATTATTTAAGGCTTTTAATCCTTCAATTTTTGTAATCCTATTATTAGATAATTCTACTTTTTTTAAGTTCACTTGATTTTCAAGAGACTCAATGATTTCTATTAAATTATTTGAGAGGTATAGACCCTTCAATTTAAGAAGAGATGACAAACCACTAATTTGTGAAATTTTATTATCATTAAGATAAAACCACATCAAATTCTTTAAATTATCAAGTCCTTTTATCTTTTTAATTTTATTGTGCGCAAGATTTAGTCTATTTAACTCCACTAAGCCATCTAAATTTTTAATTTCTGAAATACAATTATGGCTTAAATTTAATTCTATTAATTTTTCTAAATTAAACAAATTGTTAATTTCTTTAATTTGATTATTATTTAGAGATAGTTTTTTCAAATTATATAAAGAATCTAAATTATTTATTCTACGAATTTTATTATTCGCTAAATTTAATTCTTCTAAATTGTGTAAACTCTCTAGATTTTCAATTTCTCCTAAGTTATTATAAGATAAATCTAAAGTCCTTAGTTTTGTCAGAATTTGGATACCATAGTTACTTTCAAATTTGTTTCGCTCTAATTGAAGATGTTCTAAATCGACCAAACTCTTTAATCCTAGAATATCAGAGATTTTTTTTAAATTAGAGCTCTCGCAATTTAATGCGTAAATTTTTCCCTGTCTTAAAGTCACATGATATCCACATTTTTTTGTATAAAACTCATTTAAAATTAAATTAATACATACATCAAGAAAAGATTCAGGGATGGAGTCTTTAGGATTAAAACTGTAGATTGCTTGAAGAAAATTACTAGTTTTATCACTAAATTCATTTCTAATTAAATCCTTAAAATAATCTATTACCGCTTTTCGTGCTTTTAGACTATTTAGTGAATTTAAGGTTCTTACTGCAAATAGTTGCAATTCTACGTTATCAATTTTATTTAATGTATATCCTAACAGTAAGAGTAATTTCTTATTGTTCGAGTACTTTTCCTTTAAGATTTGTCCCGCAATTAATCTAATTTGAAGATTTTCATCGGATAGAAATAAATGCTCAAAAAATTTGAAATTCTTACCATCTTCAATTAACCCATAGTTTTCAAGTGCTTTTTGGCGCAGATTTAAATCGCTTGAACTGTCAATCAATTCTCTTAAAAGAGCTAAACCTTCTCTCCTTCCTATTTGATCTAGGTTTTCTTTTATGAAATCTGGATTGAGTTCCATTTTAAATAAAATTGAATCTTAAATTTTGCTTTTTTAATTTTAACATATGATAGACCTAGTTTAAATATAACCAGTAAAAATACAATAAAAAAAGAAAAATACTAAATTTTACATTTTCCCTATACTTGAAGGAGCATAATTTAAAAGTGTGAATTTAAAAGAATTAAAACAATTATAACCAAAAGATATTTAAAAATAAGATATTTTAATTTAGGGAAATAATATGGACTCTTCTTTTCCCTTATAACCCTCCTGTAATTGCTGATAACAATCAACGCAAAACCACCTATGCTGTTCGGGATTGTAGGTCATGTCTTTGTCCGAAGCGGAACATACAGTGCATTTACAAATGGAATAATTAACAATATGATCAAGCTCATTCATTCTGCTACGCAAATCTTTCACTTGTTGACGCTCTTCCGTATCCAAATCACGTATATTCCGGTTTTCATCAAAGTGAATTTTATCATAAATATCATGTAGTTGATTCCATTGCCTACTCTTCCATCTGATCCATAAAATCCGTAAATTATTCCTGATTTTTTGCAGTTGAGGGTCCTTTAATATTATTGTCTTTTTCTTCTTCATATGAAATTAATCACCGAACCAATATTTAAATATTTGGGGGTTGTAAGCAAAGTAATTCATTACATCTGGATTCTTGGAAAAATAATAATCCATCGCAATCCAATCAGAATAGTCACGAGAAGCGGGATTGGTTATGAATAACATAATACGCTTTAGATCATCATTCTTGAACTGAGTATAGAATCGGCTGTATAAAGCTTGATACTCGCCATTTTTATTGAATTCTTCAATGAAATATTCTAAACCTTTCTGCTTAAAGTTCTCTTTTCTATTGTTGAACTCAGTAATATAATCGCTTAACTCAGCATTTTTAAGATACCAATTATCATAAACATCCTCCTTAATGCCGTATTTCGTAAAAATGGTTATTATGTCATTTTCATTAATATTTCCCTCCTTCATAACTAATTCACTGAATGCGTTCATTAAAGCCATAGTCTTAGCTGTCCCCAACCTTTCATAATAGTTATGAGTACGTACGTCAGTTAGTAATAAATCTTGTAAGAACATCGACATCTTCTTACTGGGATCAAGATGATGACGCCGATAATAAGACGTTCTGGTTCCAGCAGTGGTGGTAACTATTTCAAAAATGCTATCTTCTAACGGTTTAAATGTAAGAATGTCAAATCCGAGCTGGCGCGCAAATAAAAGAATATTATGATAGGACTCAACAAGCGGATTACTCCAGAGCCTATCACGACTCCTAGGAATGGTAGAAAATCGGATACCTCTTTTATTTTTATAGCTCACTATCTGCTCTAATGCTTGTTTATAAATTTGTATTAATTCAGCTTGAGATATCTTAATCTACTTTAAAACACTTGTTTATTATAACTCTACTTTAAAACACTTGTTAATTATCGAATCAAATTATTTTCTTGTCTTATTATTGTATATGATACTCAAAATTATAAATTCTTTTGAACCTACAAGGCACTTTAATTTCTAGCTAAAGCTGAACTAAATAATTCAAAACTACCTTAATCTTTCATATATGATAAAATAATTTTAAATCTAATTAGTAAAAATACAATAAAAAAAGAAAAATAAAAAATCTTATAAAATTTATTCCTGTTTGACTTTTGGTAAAATTATTGACGCTTTAGAAGCACCTGTGGATTACTTGAGGACCCATTTCCTTGTATTCTCGACGTGTTACCCACATGCGATGGAACGTTTTGAGGGACGAGAGAATGCTTCCACCAATCCAGACAGAATACATACGCTCAGGTGGGGCAATTATCTTGACGTCCACGCTCTCTGGGATTTGCTCTTTTATTTCTTTTGTTAATCTTTCTTTAATTCCCGGGAACATAGTACTTCCGCCCGAGAGAACGATGTTTGAATAGAGATCTCGACGTAAATCAACATCACATTCTGAAATGGCACCTACGATAACATCATCAAGAGGTTCTAATTCTTTACCGATTACGCTCGGATTAAAGAAACATTCAGGAGCAAGGAATCTTTCGACACCAACATTTATAGTCTCTCCATCAGGAAGCATATAGCTCTTTTCCATCCCGGCTACTTTCTTAGAAAGCATCATTTCTTTTTCAGGATCGATTGCTACATAGCATAATTTTTCCTTGATATCTCGAACTATTTCTTTTTCTGCTGATGTTGTGAAAGAATATCCCTTTTGTCGAAGAAGTCTCTGTAAATAGGTTGTAATATCTCGCCCTGCGAGATCGATTCTCTGGATAGCATGGCTTAAGGCGAATCCCTCGAAAATTGGTACAACGTGGGAGACTCCATCACCAATATCTATAACACATCCGGTAGTACGACCAGAAGCATAAAGACTCAATACTGCTTGCATCGCTACATAAAGAGCAGGTGTATTGAAAGTCTCGAACATAATTTCAGCCATTTTTTCACGATTTGGTCGTGGATTTAATGGTGCTTCAGTCAAGAGAACGGGATGTTCACTTGGATCGATCCGCAAGTCAGTATAAAAAGTATAGTGCCAGATTTTTTCCATTGCAGTCCAGTCTTCAATGATACCATGTTCAACAGGGAACATTAACTTTAAAACGCCTTTTAATTGCATAGCTTCCTCACCAATATAGTATTCCCGAGTATAGTGTTCAACATCAGTCATGATGCTTTCATACTTAGGATAACCAATTAGTGTAGGGAAGACTGACCTTGGTTGATCCTCACCAGCAAATCCATTCTTGGAGATTCCGGTACCATTGTCAACAACCAGGGCTTTTGCGTTCAAAAAGCTTTCTTCCTCTGCCATTTTTCTAATTCAGCTCTTAATTTTAATTTTTTTTTTATTCGGTTAATTTCTTCGATTATATTATATTAAATATTTTTTTAAAAAACTTGTTGTTAATTTTTTCTTATTATTTATCTTTAGATTGATAAATTTCAAGATTAAAATTAACATAATAATAAAGAAACTTCTTTATAAATTTTTTGAATACAAAACAAAAAATCAATATAAATGTATGTAAAATCGCTTTTAAGTATATGTACAAATTTGGTAATTTTTTAATCGTTTAGGACAACAAATTTTATGTTCAACTTGAATTAGTTTATTTTGATGTAACAATTTTGAAAACATAAATAGAAAATAGAGCAAATTTTCTATTGAAAATTCGATAATAAACTTATTATTGATGTAAGATCTAAATATTATTTGATGATAATGAGGGTTTTTTCCCATAATTCATAAATTTGATTAAAAAGGAGTTTTATATATGCCCGAAAGTGGAACTATCTTATATGATTTAAACAAGGTTTTTATTCCTTGTCGAACAGTTTTAGAAATGGAAGCTTTTACTTCTCTTTTTCTGGAATATTATAATTATGATGAAATCAAGGAATTACCAGAAAGTCAACCATCAAGCGAAAAATTAATAGAAAAATTTCGTGTAATAGATTGCGAACCACTTGAACACATCATTGAATATTTTATCAATGTTATTGTAAGTAAGCTGAAACCAATTGTTATGTATGAAAGAGATCATCACGATAGGTTTAGGATGGGAAATGTGGAGGCGTATACAAAAACAAGATTATGTTTATTTTTAGCCTTACATCGTTTAAAATTGAAGTTCTTAATTATTAAGAATTTTATGGACAAATTTAAAGAGAAAAAATATAACTTAGAAACGTCTGAAGATAAAGAACACTTGGGAGCACATACATTCCTTTCTAATTTTTATGAGGATTATTATAATAAGAATATAATGAATCTTAAACTAATGTTATCATCAAAGAGAATGTCAGAGAGAGTGAGTAAATTAATGGATACTTCTAAAACTATAACAAATGAAGATATTGTAAATGCCATTACATTTAAAAAATTCCTCGATGATAAAAATAGGATTAAATTTATTATGAAAGAGATAAAAGCTTCTATATTTGTTTGTAGAGTAATGTTTGCTCAAATGGATGTATATAATCCCTTTACGATAGCAGGGGAAACAATGATTGATGCAGAGGAGATGATGATTAGCCAAGATTTCATTCCAGAATTAATTCCAGCAATCTCTCAATGTTATGCTGAAAAACATATGTCGCACCTTGAAGACTGTTTTAGAGCCTATGAATTTATGATGCATAGAGTCTTAGAGGGCATAAATTATGCTGTCAAAATAGCTTCGGGAGGACAAATTATTCTCGAATTGGATAGTACTATCTACAACACTGGAAATATCTTTGAACTATAGAATTAACTATCAATCATAAAAATTGGACTAGAAATATAATAAATAACTGTTACTTCATTTTTTATTCAATAAGAAAAGAATTAAAAATATTTATTAAGATGAAGACTGAAACATTAGAAATGAAGCGTGAAGTATGGGAATATTTCAGACAATATAGACAGGCACCTATAAAAAAACGTTATTTAGAAAAACAGAAAACCCTAAATTTGAATCGGTTAATAAATCAATATAAAAAAAGCCAGATATAAAAGAAGAAAACTTTAATCAAAGTAGAGGGTTAAGTTTTAAAGTTCTATTTATTCTTTAAGGTGCGTTCTGCTCTTTCGATTTTCTTATTGCTCCATTCCTTTACTTTAGCTAAAATTTCCATTTTATTATTTGGTCTGTTTAATTCAATAGGTTCTTTTATGTATCCTTTATTTAGAGCATTATTATAGACTTTTTCACCAATTTTTGTCCTAATTATCGCAGTTGTTAATTTTTCTGGTGAACCAAGGCCACCAAAAGAAATATCCGCATAAATATTGGAAAAATCAGGACATGCATAACAAGCGGGTCGTCCAATATCGTGTAAATCTGAAAATGGAATTTTTAAAGTATTTCCACTTTTAAAGTATAATATAAGCTCTTCTCGCACGTTCATACTTTCAACATCTTCAAATGAAAAATTGAACTTTTTTTCTAGTTTTTTTCTATCTTCATCATTGAATGAGAAGTTCAGATAACAAAATAGACCAAACGTATATTTAACAATATGTGCGGGTAGAATACTTAATTCTTGCATTTTTCTTATTGAATTAATTTGGCATGGAGTGCCAACAACAGCTATGCTTAGCAAATCAGGACTCATAACTTTTTTCAATGCTATGTTAGCAGCTATGAATGTGTTATATTTTTCTAATCCAACCACCTGGCTAGAAAAGTCAAAATGAGAACCAGAAGCTTCAATTAAATCTTCTTTATTTGTAGCTAAAAATGAAGTTCGATTAAAAGGTCCTTTCCTTTTACAGACGATTGCTCCATCAATTAACTTATTATCTAATAAATAATTCAGAATTCCTGTCACCACACCACCATCAGTTGCTCTTTTTCTAATTTCTTCAGAGGAAGCGTGACATGAAGCTATTTTTAGCTGATTTCCTATAGGAGCATCGTAATTAAATTTTTTATTTAACTGATCATTAAGTACATGAGTTTGAGGACATACAAAATAACAAATGCCACACTTAAGACATTTATCTTTGTTTACGTATTTAGGGGGTCCTGATTCAGACATTTCAATAGCTTTAATTTCACCAGCTGAACAAAAACTAACACACCCACCACATTCTCCACATAATCCTTTTTCATGAACTTCTATTATCAAATCCTCAAATGTTTTTGAGACTTTACTAGTAGCCAATTTTTTTTCACCTATTTTTAATTAATTTTAAAAATTTATATTATTAATTTAATATTCATTTGGCATTTTTTTAAGTTCAGCAAGAGAAAAGACGGGACCATCAGCACACACAAATTTATTTCCTATATTACACCTTCCACATTTACCAATTCCGCACTTCATTCGCATCTCTAAACTATTTAGGATTTGTTCATCTTTCCAATTTAATTCTTCCATAACTGCGATCGCTGTTTTAATCATTATTGGTGGTCCACAGATAACAGCAACAGCGTTATCAGAACTTGGAGCGACTTTTTTAACTATGGGAGCAACAAATCCTACATCTTCAGTCCATCCTTCTGCTTCACGGTCAATAGTTAAAACCACTTTAATATCATCTCGTTTCTTCCAGGCGTCTAAAATTTCTCGATACAATACCTCACCAGGATCACGATTTCCATAAATTACCGTTATATCACCATAATCTTTTCGATTTTTTTCATCTAGTAAATAAATTATTAGTGATCTTAGAGTTGAGAATGCAAATCCTCCTCCAATGACAACAATATTCTTGCCTTTCATATCTTCGACTGGCCAACCATTTCCACAAGGACCTCTCACACCTACCGTATCTCCAATTTCACAATTATGAAAACCACTAGTTACGGTTCCCATCTTTTTAATTGTAAATTTGATAGTACCTTCTTCTGTGGGTGATGATGCGATCCCTATTGGACATTCTCCTTTCCCTATTAAACTAATTTCGGCAAATTGTCCTGGTATATAGTTAAATTTCTCGTAATCTTCTTTATTTTTAAACTCTAATTCAATAGTTTTAATATCATTTACTTTATTTTCAGAAACTATCGATTTAACTTTAGTAAGATAAGGAATATAAGGATTAGGCAACTATTTTCTCATCCTCCTTTTTTTCTATATTTTTTATTTTATTTAATATTACTCGAAGGTCATTATTAGCTGGGCAAACATAAACACATCTACCACAGCCAACACATCCCAATAAATCATAATTTGTAGGATAATAACTGAACTTATGCATAATTCGATTTCGACACCGTTGGATTTTTGTATCTCTAGGATTATGACCACTTGTTTCCATTGAATAAAGACACGATTGGCAGGTATCCCAAATTCTAATTCTTCTCCCACGATTATTATATTGATCAGTTTCATCAATAACATCAAAACATGTACAAGTTGGGCATAAGTAAGCGCAAGAACCACATCCTATACATGCTTCACTAATTTCATCCCATACAGGATCTTCAAAACATGTTGATAAATTCTCAACAACTTTATCAACATCAATTTTTGTAGTAATTAATTCTTCTGCTTTTTTGGCCAATTCTTCAGCTTTTTTCAGATCATTTTTAGTTGCAGTAGAAAGCCATGACAACTTCTGAATTATAGCTTTCCCTTTATCACTGATTCCTTCAACTAAATAAGTCTCTCCTAAATCAGTTAGAAATATATCCATATTCTCTTTATTGAAAGGATTTCCCCCAACAGAAGTACAAAAACAAGTTGTTCTTGGAGTGTTACAACCAATTCCAATAATTAACGCATTTTCTTTTTTCTTTAAATAGATCTCATCTTCCACGTTTCCATGAAATGAAAAGAAGTTAGCCATTAATTCAAAACTATATGCATCGCATGGACGGATGCCAAATATTAAGATTTTTTGTTCTAGATCTTGCCTATCAGTAATTTCAACATCCTTCTCATCTAAAGTGTATTCAAATAACACTTCTTCTTGAGGAAATAAAACTGATTTCGGTGGAATTTTAGAATTCAAATAATCTAAAACAATATCTTCTGGCTTTTCAATTTTTTCGAAAACAATATTTCCCTTCTTGTTAATAGGAGCATAAAAGTTATATTCTCCTGTAAGCTCATTATATAATTTTCCAATTTGATCTTTTTTCAATAATTTTTGTTCCATTCTTTTATTCACCTTATTAATCTTCCTCTAACATAAATTCTTCTGCATCTTTCATATTAAAGTCCATCATTGGAGGAACAGTTTCTGCATTGAGTCCTGAAGTGTAATTAAATCGATCTTTCACGATTTTCTCCAATTTCCTTGTAATAAAATTCAGATCTATACCAACGGGACATACTGAAGAGCAAGCTCCGCAAGCTACACATCTACCTGCTAAATGCTGTGCTCGAATTAAATGAAATACTAATATATCCCGGAACTCAGTAGTTTTGCCAAACCATATAGGCATATTTTGATCAACAAAACAAAGATTGCAATAACATACAGGACAAGCTTGACGGCAACTGTAGCACAGAGTACATACTTGTAAAGAATCCTTAATATATGCCCACTTTTCATCAGCAGATTTCGATTCGAAATCAGAGATATCCGAAAATTCATCATGAATAGAGTCTAGTTTTTGGCATTCCCCCACACAAGACGCTTCGGTTGCAGAAGGAGATTTTATTTGACAAACTTTGCATAATTCATTAATATATTGATTGTAGGGAAATTTTTTCTCCCAATCTCTCCCTTTTACAATAATATCATCTCCAGAGATAGAAACATCAAGAATCTCCTTTTCACCAATTTCACGATCGATTTTACTTCTGTTAATAATTCCATTACAATTAAATCCAATCATTTTTACTTTATCTAAATCCACTTGTTTCTCAACAGCTAAAAGATTTATTGCCCTACCAACGCAACCTTTCGCAACAATCCCAATTCTTAATGGCTTTTTTTCAGAATCACAAAGTTGAGGCATTAAAGGAGCTAAGTATCTAGCCAAATTAATATAACATAAATTATTCCAGATTAATTTGTCTACATCTTCTTCTTTTCTAATAATAATTGGTGTAGAACTTAAGGGCACAGTACCTTGAGAATAACCAATTATTACATCAACTTGATTTTCACTTAGTAATTTCTTAGCATTTTCTCTTATTGAGTTTGTAATTTCTTTATTATCTGTTTCAATAGATCGGAAGAGC
>Ga0307378_10002096_pt1 | contig 31234 bp, 26 predicted proteins | sample UN1MG_FD_202238 | JGI IMG/M metagenome (GOLD analysis project Ga0307378, IMG submission 202238) | Soil microbial communities from Risofladan, Vaasa, Finland - UN-1 | ecosystem: Environmental > Terrestrial > Soil > Coastal area > Acid sulfate soil | place: Finland: Risofladan, Vaasa | collected... | reverse complement strand
AATCCTGGCGACATTTGGTTTGGCCACGAATGGAGCGGGAACCACCTCGTGGATGAAAATTTTTCTGCCGATAGTTTCGTTATCTGCCATGAGGGTTGCGCCCTGGTGCGGGTGATGACAATCCAGACAATCGCTGTCCGGTGCATGGATATTCCCGTGACACTCGTTGCAGAATTCCTTCCTCCTGCCTGGTGTGCCTACATTGCCATCCTTGGTGCGCAGGTAGTCGTCGCCGATTTTATAGATGCCCGTCGAATTTCCATGCGGATTGTGACAGGTGCCGCAATACAGGCCGCTTCCGCCGCGTTGGTAGTTGATCTCATGTCTGCCGTGCGCGTCCCCTGTGCCTCTTGGTGCGTCCTGTTTAATGATAGCCGGTACAGTGTCCCAGTCTTCTGGGTTTAAAGGGAAGATTTTTTTATTGATACTGCCGACCATTTTCAGGCTTGCAGCCAGGGGATAATCTCCCGGTTTTACGGTTGCAGCGCCGTGCATGACATGGTCTTCGTAGTTTTTTCTGGAGAAGACATCCCTTAATCCGCTGATAGCGCCGCCTGAGCCATCGTGGCAGGAGTAGCAGAGCGCATGGATTCCGCCGAAAGTAGCATTTTGGGGGTCTTCTATACCTTTGGCCCAGATTTTCGGCCCCTTTCCTCCGTGTGGTATATGACATACCGCGCATGTCCCTTTATACGTTCCATTGCCCATCCCTGCCCCTGCGTTCGGATCGATGAAATGGGGCCCGTTCACTGCCAGGGTAATTGCCGGAAAGCAAAGACAAAAGCAAAGACAAAAGCAAAGATGAAGGAATGCCGCGGCAATATGTAAGGGGCCGATTATTCCACGTTGAAGGCCTTTATCGACCATCGGAGAGGTATGAGAAAAGTTTTTCATGTTCAGCAAATTGTTTTCACACTCAATGAGCCATCTCACTCTAAACCCTTAGCTCGAAAAAATAGAGACGCAAGTCAGCATAACACGCTTACCTTGCAGATTGAGATCACCATACGGACATACGCCAAATTACCCTTATGGGTAAATTAATTTATCTATGCGAGATCGACATTCCTTAATGCCAGGGTTAAATGCAAGTTTAGTTCCCAAATCTTCTGAAAACCAGTTGCTTTAATATTTTAACCTACTATGGAAAAAACTACAATATGCTTTAGGATTATTTTGGGGATATTTCGATTAATCAGGCCACAATAAAAAAGAACTGAAATGAAAAAGAACAGTGAGAGGATAGGGGTTTAGGCTGTAGGGGTTTAGGCTGTAGGGAATCGTCCGAAGCCGTCTTCCCTAAATCCCTAATCCCCCAATCTCTAACTCCCTGCTTTATCGTATTTCACTGTTACTGCCAGGTTATGGGTTGCGCAAAACGCAACCCATAACCCGCAATGAGGATTGTTTATTCCGGGGGTTCTGGCGACAATCGATCTTTGTTCACAGGTTGCGGGTAATAAATATAGCTACTACCGGATCGCTGCAGCTTCGCATGACACTCCCAGCAATATAAGTCGTTGTAATTGTCCATACTATCATCATAGGCCCCATATTTCTTACTACCGATCATTTCATATTCCCCGTCGCTGTCGCTGCCGTGGGTAATGGCTATATCGTCTCTGGTCATGGATATGTATTGCGACCCGTGCGGATTGTGACAGGCAGTACAGGAAGGCCTGGAATCCAGCAGCCCGTCCCGATCCGAATCCCAAAAAGAGGAGGGCCGCGATTTGACTACACTGGTTCCGGCATGACATCTACCGGAGTAGCACGTCTGGGTCCTCCGATTGCCGCTACTGCTGCTCTGAGCCTGCGGAGTAATAATAGCGTCTTGATCTATATCCACATTAGGCAGTGAGAGGTGATTCCAGTGAAGGTTATAGCAGCTCGTGGGAAAGATCTTGCTAAAGTCAATGGTTATACTCTGTCCCATCCTTTTAAGAGGATAGAGCCCCTGCCTGCCCGCATTACTATAACGGGTCATCGGTGATTTACTGATATCCAGGTTGACATAGGGATTATAGTCCTTGGTATAATCATAATACCCTGGCGGGAGCCCGATGACTGAAGCCGGATCATGGCAGGAGAAGCAAAGTTCAAAATCGGAGGTGCGGAATTCCTCGGATCTTCGAGGCAGTTCCATCTTCAGTTTCAACCGGAATTTATTGGCCTGCCATTGTTTGAAGTTCGACTTTTTCTCTCTCTTGCTGTTGACGATATGCTTGGCCACGGGCGAGTGGCACCCGGTACATGCCATCCCTGCGCCAGCCTTGCCGGATTGCTGATAAGAAGCGGACGTTGGCAAACCGTGGCCGCTGATTTCAAATCCCCATTTGCGGCCCTGATCACCGGCAACGTTCGGGGCCAGCACCCACAGTTTTGCATCCAGATCGGGATTCTGGATGCGGGAGGGTTGATCGTCATGACAGCCAAGGCACCAGGCCTCCTTCCCCGGCCGTAATTGCCAATCGGACTTTCCCTTTACCGTCACCTCTTCGTACACTCCTCCCTCCCAGGAGTCCTTGGCTCCATGATCGAAACTACTGACTACGGGAGAATATCCATTCACTCCATCATAATACCCCTTTCGGCTATGACAGGTGTCACATACCGTGGTTTCCGCAAGGGTCTTTCCATCCTTGAAGACAAGTTTTCCACCCTGGAAGATAAGTTCGGGTGCGTGGCAAACAGCACAAGTCCTGTCGGATGTGTCCGGCGACATGGTTACCTGCCGGGCCACAATACTCTCATCCCCGTCAGACAGAAGGCTTTTAAAGTGAAAATTATGCGTTCCCGGACCGGTGCTGGCCGACTTTGGTATGGCCATTCGATTATGGACATGGCATTCCGTGCAGGAAGTTTTTCGATCACTTTGCGAATGGGCGGCCAACTGAATTTGATCTTGAGACGGGGTCCGTAAAATATCGATTCCAAAAAGTCTGACAGGGGTATTTATCGGCATATTTGATTCTGAATAGCCATGACAAGATGCACAAATTTCCCTGCCGGTTCCCCTCCCGTATCTGGTATTCTTGCTGGCCTCAAGACGACCGAAGGAATTTACCCCCACGGGATTGCGCAGGAAGACCTCATTACCGCTGGTCTTGTGCGGATCGTGGCAGATATCGCAAGGGAGCTTGTCGCCGGTATCGATCCCATTGATAGTTTCGCTCAGGCCGGAAGTTTTCATATAATGCCCGCCGGTTTCATCACCATTCACAGGAGGTCTTTCAACTCCATTATCCCCCACCCCCCCCGGCGGAATGGTTTCGTAAAAGCCCACTTTCGAGGTTTTCCCAGGGCCGTCACTAAAGGCGATGTCCTGAGGGGGATGAAGGAAGGAGCTTAACGGCGGATCATCATCAGCAGAATGGTGATCATCATGGCAGTCATAACAAAGAAGAGTCACGCCTTTTTGGTAATCCGGCCTCTCATACTGCTGAAAGGCCTTTCGCTCCTCAGCCAGGCTCCTTGTCCACAAAAAGGTCTTCTCCTGGGAGCCATGAGGGATATGGCAGGCAGCGCAGGTACCGAATGATAGAGGATCTCCGAGGTTCATATCGGTAAAATCATGCCGCGATCCGATAACCCCCTGGTGAGAGGGGTGACAGGATCGGCACAGGTCACTTCCCTGGTCGGAAGAGAAATTATCCACAACCAGCAATTTCCCGTGCCGCCCAGGCGGAGATGGGCTGCGTTGTGCAGGCTGCATTGCTTTGGCCAGATCAATGCGGCCGTCAACGCTGGTTTTGGCAGCGTGAATGCTGTGGCAGGTTAAACAGATGACCTGACCGCTGGCACTTTCGTCTGAAGTGATCCCCCGGCAAACACCGCTTTTGCCTCCATAGGCAAACTGGGGAAATTCTTCTATGGTAATCCCCGTCTTTGGAGATACGCCAATAGGATGGCTGGATTTCCCATTCGCCGGATTCTCGGTATGGCAGGATGCACAAAAGCCGCCGCCTGCGTAAGGAGAATCTTTTCCCCGCAGGTATGGGGTGTTGGCGCTGTGATGAATATCATGACAACTGCTGCAGTAAATTTTTCCTTTTCCTGCTCCATAATCATCCACTACGCCATCCAGATCTGCGTCCGAAACCGGTAAGGTCGGGTGAACCATATTCGATGGGACAGAAGAAAACCGATGGCCGAAATACTTTTCCGGCTGTAACTTGGCCCCTTCTTTTTCTGTGCCTTTCATGTATCGGTCAGAGCTGTGGCAGCCAAAACAAAGATCTTCAAAGTCATTGGCGTCAGTATCGCCAGCCTGGTCAGACCATGCCAGATTGACCGGATCGACTCTCAGAAGTGCCTTGATTGCAGGTTCTTGCTGCTCTCCCCGATACGGGCCATCATGAATGAAGTGGCAAAACATACACTCGCCCCGCTTATTTGGGCTCTTTCCACAAATCTGGCTATGGGCCGATCCTTGAATGCCGAGGTCTTTGGCCGTCTTATCGGTATGGCATACGGTACACAGAGAAGCGGAATCATTGCTGAAATCCTCGCGAAGGAAATGCAGATTCTTTCCACGGTGAAACCCATTGTGGCACGAGGTGCAGGTTACTTGTCCGTAGCGATTCAAGACCGCGTTTTTCAACCCAGGCGCACGGGGAGCCTTTCCCAATTCGGCCTGACTTCCCATGGGGTGATGCGCCTTGGGATGGGAAGATCTACCGTTTCCGCTGTCACCGGGGCGGGCTGTAAAAATGGGCGTTGCCCCTGCATCACGCATTTCCTGCGATGCTGTCGGCCCGTGGCAATTGTAACAGAGGGCGGAATCATCTGCCACAGGAGCGGGTTGCTGCTCAGTCCCCTGCTCCTTTTCTTCATCATTTTGATGACCGAAAGCAACTACATTCGGCAAGGCCTGAAAATTGACGGGATCTATCTTGTGGGTCAAAATTGACCGCCCCAGTTGTGCCTGCTGACTGAGCTGATAATATCCGTCGTGAGGGTGATGGCAAAGGTTGCAGCCTGTGGACACCCCATGCTGGCGGACTTTTGGGGTGTCTTCATGACACTGAAGACAAAAGGCGGTCCTTTGATTGGATTCCCCGACCAGTTTTTCATCTTTGGTCCGCAGGTAATCACCATTCCCGCTGATGTCCTTGTTTGGCTGGGTGTGAGGATCATGACAGGTAGTGCAGGTAAAGCCACTATCCTTTGGCTTTTGAGAGCCCGATCTCTGCAAATGCGAGATCGACGTTCCTTTTTGCTCATCCCTCAAGGGGAATACCGTATCATCCTGGGCAGTACGCAATTTTCCTATATCGGGGTCCAGTTCCGCCTGCCTGGACATGACATGGTTTTCACCGATCCCCAGGATAGAGGTATCCACCAATACGTTCCCATGCGTAAAATCGTGCCCGTTGGGGGCATGGCGGCCCAGTATGAAGCCCGACCTGGCATTGACCGCATTCCCCGGATAATGACAACTGCTACAAACGACTGCCACAGGGGCGCTCAGATTCACGCTACTTTCTCGTGGAAGTGTCTGAGCCCCCAGGGGTAGGTCCACCCATATTTTTTCCCCCTTGCCTGATGCTGAGAAATGGCAAAAGGTACACACCGGGCCTCTTATGCCGGCTATTTTTTGATTATGGGCGTCGCCCTCATCTCCGGCCCCTCCATCCACGGCCAGTGCCACAGAGCTAATACTCATCGTAACCAATGACCCAATCACCAGTAATATGCCCAGTCTAGAGCGCATTTTTTATCACTTCCTGAAAGAGGGGTTTATTCACTACCACACGGCTCTTTCGACGCAGAGCGGTTATGTGATCATCCAAGGCTTTCTCTTTTTTACCGGAAAGCAGTTTTTCTCGTATTGCTGATTCAACTTCGGCTAGTTTGGCATATCCTTCTTTTTGCCGTTCAAGGAGTTTCACGATATGAAACCCTTTGCCCTTACCTTTGCCTATAATTGCTTTGATAGGGCCTGCTACCTCACCGGGTCGCAAACCAAAAACCTGTTCCTCAAATTCTTTTCCCATGCCGCTTTCCCCTCTCGCCCAAAAACCTTTCGGTGTCAATGAATCTGATGATGGGTATTTTTGAGATAATTCGTTAAAAATAGCGCCCTTTTTTAGCTGGTGCACAATGTCAGCGGCGGTCTTCTCATCTGAAACGGTGAGCCGGCTTATTTTGACTCTTTCCGGAACCTGATATTCGGGCAGATGCTTTGAATAGTAGTCCCGGCACTCCTCCTGACTGACGGTAAGATCTTTATATATTCCTTCGGCAACCAACCGTCTTGACATCAGGTCATCTTTGAACCGGGAGATACTTTTTTTTACTTCAGCAGATTTATCATAGTGGAGCCGGCGGGCATAATCGCTAACCAGGATTGTCTTAACCTTGCGGTCCAGGATTCTTCGCAGCATCTGCGCATCTTTTTCCCACGGCCTCCCTCCCCCGAAAGAGGTGTCCTTATCGCTGGGAATGATCTCCTTCAACCGGATTGAACGCGAATTGACCTTGGCTATTTCCAGACCGCTCATCCGGTTCATTGCTGATGTCCCCTGATTGGCGGCAATAGCCTGCTCAAGTTCTTTGAACATGGCTTCATTAATCACCACGCCGGACTCTCTGGACAATTGCTGAAGCAGTTGATTCCACCGATCCTTTTTACGCTCCAGGCTGATCTGCTGGCGAATATACTGCCTGACCCGGTCCAGGGCGGCATCCGGTATCTTTCTTCTCCCTATCATCTGAAAAAGAGCATACCCTTCTCGAATTGAGGCAGGGCCGGATATTTCCCCATCTTTCAGTTGAAAAATCTCCTCTACGACATTTTTGGGGAAAATGCCCTGGTCGAATGTCATATAGCCGATATCCCCACCTTTTTGTGCCTCCTCTCCCAGAGAAAACTTTTTGGCCAGGCTCTTGAAAAGGGGACTGGGGGACTGGGAGACATCTCCCCCTCTTTCCTTATCCAACTGCTTGCGAAGGCGAAGCGCCTCCTCTTGAGTGGAGACCACAATCCTGCGCAGATGGACCTCGACCTTTTGATTCTCAGGAACCCTCTGATCAACTTCCTGTTCGCTGATCTGAATACCCTTGTCGATCTGCTCGTCAGTAAACACATTGATCAACATAATCTGCTCAAAGTCAGCCAATTCCTGCTGAGCATTTTTTAACGTATCAGGATATAACCGGTAGGCTTCCTCAGCCATCAGGATTTTACCAATGAGGGCATCCAGTGTATCTTGCGGGTCATTCATGTTGTTTTGAGTAGAGCCCCAGCGGGCTACTCGCGGTCGGGTCTTGTGGAAATCGATAAAGTCCTGGACGGTAACTTTCCTCTTGTTGATCGTGACCAGGACTTTGTCCATCTTGACTGCACGGGAAGATAATGGGAATAAACAGATAACGGCACAGACCCACAGCAGGATGGTGATCCGGCCCATAAAAAGAGAGATACGATTAACATGTTTTTTGCTGAAATGGCTCTTCATAAAGCTCCTCCTTGATAGAAAATATGAGATGATGGTAGAGAAGATGCGCGAAAAGAGGATAGAAGCTCATACATTTTATCGCCTCTTTTGATCCTTGACATCGTTTCGTCTTGAAACATTGCTTCGCACTGACGTCAGTTTTCGCAAAATCACCCGGAAAAGAAGATTTCCTTTTCTTTAAGTTTTACTAATTCCTTGACAAATAAAACTCCTCTCTAGTAATATTAGAGACGTGTAAGTAGGTGGTACTCCAAACCATACAGGAAAGGAGGTGGTTCAGAAAAATGAAAAAGAGCTTACTCCTTCTCATTTTCGTGGTTCTGCTTACCCCAGCAATTGTCTTTGCCGGTGAAGGGCACGAGGAATGCTCGCTTTGCCACGGTGCTCACACGGCAGTAGGGCCAGGTCTTTTGACCGAAAAAGCCAATACCACTACCATTAACCCCGCTACTGGAAAGCCGCTGGAAAGAATGGAACAGATTTGCATGGCTTGCCACGCAGAGGAACCTGACGGGTTAGGATATCGACCTGTCAAGATGGAGAGCACTCATCCGTGCGGCATGAAAGTCAAAAAGGTTATTCTACCGGAAAGTGCCAAGGGTTTCAAGGGCCAGGAAGATCAATTGACTTGTATGGGATGTCATGATCCTCATCCATCGAATACGAATTACATGTATTTGAGAGGACCTCAAGTCTCAGCAGGTAACACCCAGGCTTTTTGCATCTGGTGTCATCCTGTCCAAGCAGGTCCGGGGTCTACACCTAAAGCAGCTCCGGCACCGAGCACTACGAATTAAAGATGGCGCAGTTTTAGTAAGTACATCTACTTGAATAAAGGAGCTTAGCTGTTATAAAGCGGCTAAGCTCCTTTTATTTATTTTTTGGTAAATACTTCAGGTAGGCACAGAGGGGAAAAGATAACTTTGTGCATATTCTTGGGCGCAGCCGCTGCCTTTGCCCATATGAACCTGAGTAGTAACATTTTTGTATACATCTTTAAGTCTCGATATGATCGAAAAGGAAAACCGGACTTGTTAATTCTCATTGGCAGTGATCATGGCGGATGGGAACTGAAAGAGTTCTTGAAAGCCTATTTGGCGAGTCAAAATTACCAGGTCGAAGATATCGGAACCTTTGGCCCCGAGTCAGTCGATTATCCCGATATCGGAAAGTGCCTGGTTAAGAATATTGTTGACAAAAAATCAGAAAAGGGTATCCTTATCTGCGGTACGGGGATCGGTATGTCCATAGTGGCTAACCGTTACCCTGGAATCAGGGCTGCACTGTGCAGCGAGCCAATGTCCGCCCGCTTGAGTCGTGAACATAATGATGCCAATATACTGGTGCTGGGAGGGCGGGTCATCGGCAAGGAAATGGCTATTGAAATTACGAAGACCTGGCTTGCGACCCCATTTTCCGGAGGAAGACATGCGGGCCGAATTGCCAAGATCGATTCTCCTGATGCAGACATGAGCACTATAGCAGCCAAGAGCACTAAAGAAGGTGTCCAGGGTGAAGAGATCAAAGCTGATCACAAAGTAATGGAAAAAGAAAAAACCTATCCAATGGAATCAAAAAACCTCGCCAAGATCGATCCGGAAATCGAAGCCGCTATCCGGCAGGAAACCGAGCGTGTTTTCCATAACCTGCAGATGATAGCCTCGGAAAACTTCGCCAGTGAGGCCGTTCTGGAAGCGCAGGGTTCAATTCTCACCAATAAATATGCGGAAGGATATCCTTCCGGAAGATATTACGGCGGTTGTGAGAATGTAGATATCGTTGAAACCCTGGCGATTGAAAGAGCAAAAAAGCTGTTTGGGGCAGAGCATGTTAATGTTCAGCCACACGCAGGATCACAAGCTAATCTGGCGGTCTACTTTTCCATTCTCAACCCCGGTGACACCATCCTTGGTATGGAGCTTTCTCATGGCGGACACCTCACCCACGGAAGTCCGGCTAACATTTCCGGCAAGTATTTCCGCTGCTGCTCTTATGGAGTGGACCGGAAAACAGAAACCATAGACGCGGAGGAAGTCAGAAAGATTGCCAATACCTGCCATCCAAAGCTTATTATTGTCGGAGCAAGTGCTTATCCTCGCCAATTCGACTGGAAGTCGTTCAGACAAATCGCTGACGAGTGCGGCGCTTTCCTGATGGCAGATATCGCCCATATAGCCGGACTGGTAGCGGTAGGTCTGCATCCTTCGCCGATCCCTTATTGCGACTTTGTAACTACAACCACCCATAAAACTATGCGGGGACCACGCGGCGGAATGATCATGTGCAAAAATCAGTTTGCCGCCAAAATCGATAAGGCAATTTTCCCTGGAACTCAAGGGGGGCCGATGATGCATACCATAGCCGCCAAAGCGGTGTGCTTCAAGGAGGCCCTGTCAGAGGAATTTAAGACCTATCAGCAGCAGGTCATCAAAAATGCCGCAGTAATTGCTGAGGAGATGCAGCAGGGAGGGTTCAGGGTAGTTTCCGGCGGAACCGATAACCACCTGGTCCTCGTGGATCTGACGCCAAAAGGGATGAGTGGAAAAGATGCAGAGCAGGCTCTGGACGCTTCCGGCATAACCGTTAATAAAAATGAAATTCCTTTTGACACAAAAGGGTCCCGAATTACCAGTGGCATCCGGATTGGAAGCCCGGCAATAACCACTCGTGGCATGCGGGAGCCGGAAGTGAAATACATATCTCATTTGATGAGAGATGTATTAAACCATATTGGGGATCAAGCGACTTACGCCAGGATCAGAGAGGCGGTTAAGGAGCTTTGCCTTCGTTTTCCCATCTACCAGTCTCGACTAGGATAAGTGTTGCAGCCATGCCAAGGCCCTCTTGGAACGAATATTTTATGCAAATTGCACGCCTAGTCTCTCAACGTTCCACTTGCATTCGACGCCAAGTCGGTGCTATTATGGTCAAGGATAAGAGAATATTATCCACGGGTTATAATGGTGCGCCGACCGGATTACGGCATTGTCTTGAATTGGGATGCCTGAGAGACCAGCGGCAAATTCCCTCTGGAGAGCGGCACGAATTGTGCCGGGGGATCCACGGGGAGCAAAATGCTATTATTCAGGCAGCCCTTTATGGAGTAAGTATTGCGGGTAGTTGTCTTTACAGTACCCACCTCCCCTGTAGTCTTTGCGCCAAAATGCTCATAAATGCCGGGATCAGGGAGATTTACTATGCAGACGGATACCCCGACGAGCTATCCTCTGAGCTTATGAATGAGGCAGGTATTGTTTTACAAAAGGTAACGATATGAAAATAAAAACTTTCCTGGGCGGAATTCATCCCCCTGGCCATAAAGATTTAAGCGCGGCGAAAAAAATTCAGGATGTCCCCCCACCGCAAAGGGTATACATACCCGTAGTGCAGCACATCGGAGCGCCTGGTGAACCCCAGGTGAAAATGGGGCAAAAGGTGAAAAAAGGTGAGATGATCGTTGACAGTCAGTCCTTTGTTTTTGCTCCGATTCACGCCACGATTTCCGGCACCGTAGTAGATATCAGAAAATTCCCTCATCCTGGCGGACGCGAGGTGACCACCATTGTCATCGAGTCTGATGGAAAAGATGAGTGGTTCGAAGAGCCGCACGAGTGTAAGGACGCCCTGAAGCTTCCTCCTGAAAAAATAAAAAAAATAATTCGAGATGCCGGTATCGTAGGACTTGGCGGCGCTGCTTTTCCCACTCATGTGAAGCTCTCCCCCCCGAAAGATAAGCCTATTGATGCCATCATCCTGAACGGGGCCGAATGTGAGCCTTACCTTACCTCCGACTACCGGCTTATGCTGGAAAAAACGGAAGGCATAGTAAAAGGGTTACAGATCCTTATGCACACGTTGGGAGTGAAGCGGGGATACATCGGCATCGAGGCAAATAAGCCTGATGCCATTGAGGCCATGAGGCGGGCCGTTGAAAAGAACGCCCCACATCCTGCCCTCTCCCCCCAAGGGAGAGGAGAAGGGGTTATGGGCTATGAAAAGGTTCCCCAGATCGAGATGGTCAGCCTGAAGGTGAGATATCCTCAGGGCGCGGAAAAACAATTGATAAAAACCATCCTGAACCGTGAAGTTCCTCCGCCTCCAGGGCTGCCCCTGGATGTGGGTGTGGTTGTTCAAAATGCAGGGACTGCGTATGCCATTTATGAGGCGGTAAGCCTGGAAAAGCCTCTGATCGAGCGCGTCGTTACGGTGAGCGGCAGAGGTATCAAAGAGCCCAAAAACTTACGTCTTCGTCTTGGCACCCTGTTTTCTGAGGCCATTCGTCATTGCGGCGGCTTTCAGGGGAAGCCGGGCAAAATTCTTATGGGAGGCCCCATGATGGGGTTAGCCCAATATACCACGCAAGTTCCTGTCATCAAAGGAACTTCCGGGATTTTAGTTCTATCCGCAGAAGAATCCGTGCAGGGGGAGCCCAGCCATTGCATCAACTGCGGTATGTGTGTACGTGCCTGCCCTATGCGACTGGTACCGAGTCTACTCGGCACCTACTGTGAGAGGGGAATCCTCGATGAGGCTGAAAGGGCTCATGTGCAGGATTGCATCGAATGTGGTTCGTGTGTCTATGTATGTCCGGCCAAAAGGCAGCTTGTCCATCTGATCAAGCATGGAAAGGGTGTTATTCTGGCTAAGAAAAGACGAGAACAATCGAAACTTAATTAACTCAAAGAGTAAGAATTCGGATCAAGGTAGGCACAAAGGATCGAAGCTAAGGATTAACTATGTTATCACAGCAAGGTATCGCTACAGAAGAGAACATGCAGGGAACCGTTGATGTATTGCTCACTGTTTCCGCTTCACCGCATATTCGCAGTGAAGTCACGGTTCCCAAAATCATGTATAGTGTTTTGCTTGCCCTGTTGCCTGCTACCCTGGCCGGGATTTATTTATTCGGGCTTGGGGCACTTCAGGTGATACTGGTAGGAGTGTTTGGAGCAGTGGCTGCCGAGGCACTGGTCCAGCCCCTTTTGGGAAAGAAGATTTCCGTTCTGGACGGAAGTGCTGCAGTGACCGGCCTTCTTCTGGCCCTGACCCTTCCCCCTGCCCTTCCCTGGTGGATGGTGCTTACGGGATCGGTTGTAGCCATTGTGCTGGGAAAAGCAATCTATGGCGGATTGGGGAACAATCCGTTCAACCCGGCCCTTATCGCCCGCGTTGTCCTTTTGGTTTCATGGCCTGCATACCTTACCCGCTGGCAGAACCCAACGTCCCTGTTTTCTAAATCTGCCGCATCTGCCGCTGCATCATCCGCAGATGCGATTAGTGCTGCCACTCCTTTGGGGATACTGAAAACCGGGGGTGGCGTGGCCGCTATCGGGCACATCCGGCTGTTGGACCTGTTTTTCGGCTACAGGGCCGGATGCATTGGAGAGGTATCGATCCTGGCCCTTCTTTTGGGGGTTAGTTTTTTGATTTGGAAAGGGTACGTGACCTGGCACATTCCGGCCAGTTGTATAGCCGTTGCCTTTGCGGTCAGCGGCGCATTCTGGCTGATAAATCCCGGTCAGTATGCCAACCCGGTCTTTCACATCCTGAGCGGAGGGCTGATGCTGGGGGCCTGCTTTATGGCCACCGATATGGTCACCAGCCCGATTACGGGCACAGGGATGCTGATTTTCGGCGCAGGGGTTGGCTTTTTTACCATCATAATCCGCATATTCGGAGGATACCCGGAAGGGACATCTTTTGCTATCCTCATCATGAACGCTATTTGTCCACTGATCGATAAATATACCCTGCCAAAGGGCTTCGGTAGGAGGACAGCTTAACCATGCGAGATATTCTGGAACTGGTAGTGGTGTTAAGTATTATATGCATTGCGGCTGCTTTTTCTTTGGCCAAGGTGTACGATATAACCAAAGAGCCTATTGCCTTGCAAAAACGTCTGGCCAGACTGCAAACCGTGAATGCGGTCCTTCCGGCCCATGATAACGAACCTGATCAAAATGCGGTTCGGGTTCCTCTCGATACGCCAGATGGCAAAAAGGGTACCAGTAAAGCCAAAAATAATGAGGTTCTCGTTTATAAAGGCATGCAGGGTGGCCAACTGACCGGTGTCGCGTTTGAGATGACAGAGACAGGCTATGGCGGAGAGATAGGAATCATGATTGGCCTTGACCCTGACGGAGTCATCAGGGGAGTTGAGATCACCTCCATGAGTGAGACCCCTGGTCTTGGAGCTAAAGTGACCGAGCCTGCATTCAAACAGCAATTTCAAGGAAAGTCTCTGGAAGGTGTACGCTTTCAGGTGAAAAAGGATGGCGGGGATTTTGACCAGGTCAGCGGTGCAACCGTTTCTCCCCGTGCCGTGGTTAAGGCTGTCAGGGAAGGATTGGAATTCTATCAAAAGCATAAGGAGGCCATTATTCAATGACGCCCCTGTTTAACGATCTCGTCAATGGAATCTGGAAAGAAAATCCCATCTTCCGGCTCGTCTTAGGTATGTGCTCAACCCTGGCCATAACGACCCAGGCCAAAAATGCAATCGGTATGGGTCTGGCCGTGACCTTTGTTCTGGTGTGCTCGAATCTACTCATTTCGGCCTTGCGAAATATCATCCCGGATAAAGTCAGGCTCGCCTGCTTTATCGTGGTTGTAGCTACTTTCGTGACCATCGTTGATCTGGTCATGGCAGGTTTCTTCTTCGAACTTCATAAAGCAATGGGCATTTTCATCCCGCTGATTGTGGTTAACTGTATTATCCTGGGAAGAGCCGAAGCTTTTGCCTCGAAAAATCCCATCTTAAATTCGCTGATGGATGGAGTCGGCATGGGCATTGGCTATACTTTGGCGTTATTAACCGTAGGGTGCATCCGTGAATTGCTGGGCAACGGATCGATATTCGGCCTGTCGCTCCTTGGTCCCCGGTATATTCCCTTTCTGCTGGCGATCCTGCCACCGGGAGCCTTTATCGCCCTGGGCCTGTTGCTTGGGTTGATGAATAAGGTCAACAAAAAATTTGCATTTTAGAAAACCTTTTTGATAAGAAATTAATAAGGGCTTGATCATGCAAAAAATTCTTCTTATGATCATCAGTACGGTTCTGGTGAATAACTTTGTTCTGGCCAAATTTTTGGGGATTTGCCCCTTTCTGGGTGTCTCCCGCAAGACCGAAACCGCTGTCGGCATGGGGCTGTCCGTAATCTTCGTGGTAACCCTGTCCACGGCACTGACCTGGCTGGTGCAGACCCTGGTTTTAGACCGGTTCAATATCCAATACATGCAGACTATCGTGTTTATCCTGGTAATTGCCGGACTTGTCCAATTTGTGGAGATGGTGCTCCAAAAAACAAGCCCCGGCTTACATCAGGCACTGGGGATCTATCTTCCTCTCATTACTACCAACTGTGTGGTCCTGGGTGTGGCTGTTTTGGCTGTGCAAAATGAATATACCTTTACGGAGTCACTGGTTTACAGCCTTGGCGCTTCAATCGGTTTTGCCCTGGCCCTGGTTTTATTTGCCGGTCTCCGTGAGCGGTTGTCTTTGGCTGATATTCCTGAATCTTTAGAGGGAACTGCCATAGCGCTGGTTACGACAGGTCTTCTGGCCCTGGCCTTTATGGGCTTTACAGGGCTGGTAAAATAATTAATAATAAAGCAGGAGTCAGGAGTCAGAATTCAGGAGTCAGAATAAAAGCAGTTTTTCTCCTGACTTCTGAATTCTGACTCCTGAATTCTTTCTTTAAAAGGTACGTTGTTATGATCGCTGCTATCGTTACGTTAGGAAGTATGGCTTTTATCCTGGCCGTTGGGCTGGGAATAGCCTCTCGAATTTTTGCTGTTGAAACCGATCCCAAGGTTTCGCAAATTTCCGGCCTTCTGCCCGGCGCAAATTGCGGCGGGTGTGGTTATGCGGGCTGCGCCGGTTTTGCTGTGGCCCTGGTGGCCGGGGAAACTGCTCCGGCTGTGTGCAAGGCATCGAAGGCTGAAGTCATTGAGGAGATATCCCGAATCTTGGGTGTGGCTCACACTCCGAGGGAGAAGCAAATAGCTAAAATTTTTTGCCAGGGGACTTGCGACAAGGCCAAAGCCAAATATCTCTATGAGGGAGTCCGGGATTGCAACGCTGCCGCGCTCCTTGCCGGAGGGCCAAAGGCCTGTGCCTATGGTTGCCTTGGCTTAGGCTCCTGCGTCAAAGTTTGTCCTTTTGGTGCGATTACGATGGGGTCAAACGGGCTGCCAATGATTGATGAAAGTTCCTGCACAGGATGCGGTTCGTGCGTTCGTCAGTGCCCAAAGGGAGTAATCCAGTTGATCCCTGCCAGGCAGATATGGTATATTTCATGTAACTCGCGGGACAAAGGAAAAGCAGTGCGGCAAGTTTGTGATGTCGGATGTATTGCCTGCGGGCTCTGCGTCAAGAATTGCCCGGAGCAGGCAATTACCCTGGAGAATAACCGGGCTGTTATTCATCCCGAAAAATGTTCGGGGTGTGGAACCTGTGCCCAAAAGTGCCCACAGAAAGTTATTCACCCGTGCGGGTCTAAAGAGAAGGTTGTTTAGGCTGTAGGTGTTTAGGCTGTTAGTAATGAAGGCTGTAGGCATAAAAAGGTTGTTTAGGCTAAAGGTTGTTTAGGCTATAGGTATTTAGGCTGTGAGGCATTGTCTTTTCCTACAGCCTAAATACCTACAGCCTATCTACCTGTCTTAAGGTGCCGGAGGATGATTTATTACTGAAATACCCAGCATAAAGAGAGTGAAGAATGTCACGCTATTATTCGATTTGTTTAGACCTGCAAGAAAAACATTGCCTGGTAGTCGGGGGAGGAATCGTTGCCGAGCGAAAGATTCTCACCTTATTAGAATACGAAGCCATAATTGTAGTTATTAGCCCCCGCGTTACTCCCCACATTGCTAACCTGGCGCATGAGGGCAGATTGACCTATATAGCCAGAGAGTTTCAACCTGGCGATGCCCAGGATTTTTTCCTGATTATTGCAGCTACCAATGACGATCAGGTCAATAAAGCAATCAGCCAGGAAGCGCAAGAGGCTCGTATTCTGATCAATGTGGTGGATGCTCCGGACGACTCCACCTTTATCCTTCCAGCGCTGGTCAAGAGAGGAGACTTGACGATCAGCATTTCCACGGGGGGGAACAGTCCTGCTTTAGCTCGTAAAATGCGAGAGGATATGGAAGCCCACTATGGCCCTGAATATGGAATTTTGGTTGACATTTTTGGGAATCTCCGAAAAAATATTCTCCAAAATGAACCTGACATTTGCAGGCGAAAAGAAATTTTTCAGCGCCTGGCTGAATCTGATGAGCTTTTAAAAATCATTAGAGAAAGCGGCAGAGAAGCTGCTGAAGAAAGAATTAGGGAACTCCTATGAACGTCGTCTTTTTTCTGGTATCCTTGGGCTGTTACTTCGGCTCCGTATGCTGCCACCTGGTCAGCCTGATCAAGCAAAGGGCATGGAGCAGATGGGGGAATCGCCTGGCCCTGGCAGGGTTTGTCACACATACCATTGCCCTGCTCATCCGCCTCCTGCAATCCGGGCATATTCCTATTGCCAATCTCCACGAATCGCTTTCCTTTTTCGGCTGGGCGATCATTCTTTTTTATCTCATTCTCGAATCCAAATATGAAATTTCATCACTGGGCGCTTTTATCCTCCCCCTGGCCTTAGTTTTTGTATCCTACGCTTCGCTCGTGCCGAAGGAAATTCAGCCCCTGGTGCCTGCCTTACGGAGTGTCTGGCTGGGCATTCATAGCACTGCCTGCTTCGGCGGGTACGCTACCTTTGCCTTTGCTTTTGTGGCAGGGATCATGTATTTAATCCAGGATAATCAGTTACGGTCGAAAAAGATGGGTCTTTTTTACTACCGGCTCCCTTCTCTGGAAGTTCTGGATGACCTCATTCATAGAAGTTTACTCTTCGGGTTCCCTTTACTCACGATCGGGATAATTACCGGCTCACTCTGGGCGAATTCCGCCTGGGGATCTTACTGGAGTTGGGACCCGAAAGAAACCTGGGCACTGATTACCTGGTTTGTTTATGCGGCCCTTGTTCATGCACGGTTTACGGTTGGCTGGCGGGGAAGGCGGGCTGCCTATCTGGCCATTATCGGCTTTTGCTTTGTACTTTTTACTTTTTTGGGGGTAAACTTATTGCTCAAAGGATTGCACTCATATGCCTGAGCTTTTTGTTTTCCTAGCTTGCTTGTAGAAATTCTTAGTTCTTTTAGACGATCTAACAGGACAAACCCTGTACCGATGTAAATCATTTGGGTCTTTCATGATATGGAAGTTATTGTTTTTGGATTAAATCATAATACGGCTCCGATAGAAATCCGGGAAAAATTATCTTTTTCCAAAGGACAGATAAGTTACGCCCATAATGAACTTTTAAAAGATCAAATTGTGCAAGAAGTTATGTTGCTTTCTACGTGCAACCGTGTTGAGTTGTTTGCAGTGGTAGAATCAGGAAAGAAAGGAATTCTGATATTCAAGGAATTCCTGGCCGGGTTCCATCATATCTCAATGGAGGTTCTGGATAATGTGAGCTATTGCTATCTTCAGAAAGATGCGGTTCGCCATTTGTTTCGGGTAGCTTGCAGTCTGGATTCCATGGTAGTCGGTGAGCCGCAAATACTGGGGCAGATTAAGGATGCTTATAACCAGGCACTTGAGGATCAATCCATCGGTAGCTGGTTAACAGATCTTCTGGAAAAATCGTTTCATGTAGCCAAAAAAATCCGCACAGAAACTGGGATCTGTAAGAATGCTGTTTCCATCAGCTTTGCCGCTGTTGAGCTGGCGAAGAAAATTTTTGACAAGATTGAAGGAAAAACCGTGTTGCTCGTAGGTGCAGGGGAGATGAGTGAATTGGCGGCCAAACATCTTTTAGTCAATGGCGTAAAGAGTATCTATGTTGCCAACCGCACACAAAGCCGGGCGGAAGAACTGGCACGTCAATTCAATGGTCAGGTAATTTCCTTTGCATCACTGAAAGAAAACCTGGAAATGATGGATATCATTATTACCTCTACCAGTGCCCCTCATTTTGTTTTTCATAAGGAAGATATTCAAAAAACACTCCACAGGAGGAAAAACAGGCCTCTTTTTTTTATTGATATCGCTGTTCCTCGAAATGTTGATCCGGCTGTCAACAAATGCGCCGACGTATATGTCTATGACATTGATGACCTGAAAGTGGTTGTAAATTCAAATCTTTTGGAAAGACAAAAGGAAGCGAAATATGCCGAAGCGATTGTCGATCGGCATGTGGAGCAATTTTGGGATAAGGTAAATTCTGCCAGCGTGATCCCTACGATTGTTGAATTGACCAAAAAATTTGAGGATATCCAGCAGCAGGAATTGAAAAAAGCGTTTTCTAAATTACCTAACCTTTCGGAGGCTGATCGTGAGGTAATCAATTGTCTGGCTTCGGCAATAACGAAAAAGGTGCTTCATGACCCTATTTGCCTTCTGAGAAAAAAATCCAATTGCAGCAATACAGGGCATTATATTGAAACAGCTAAAGAGCTATTTAATCTAGATGGCTACAAGAGACCATAGAGCATCGATAAAAGATGGAGGAAAGACGAAAATTCATGCAAGAAATTTTAAAAGTCGGTACCCGGGCTAGTAAACTTGCCCTGCAACAAACGCGATGGGTCATATCACAACTGGGAAACTTCAACCCGGATCTTCAGTTTGAAATCGTGGAAATCAAGACAACAGGGGATAAAATTTTCGATGTCCCTCTGGCCAAAATCGGTGGTAAGGGCTTGTTTGTCAAGGAACTGGAGGAGGCCCTTCTGAGCGGTCAAGTGGATCTTGTGGTGCACAGCATGAAAGATGTTCCTGCTGAATTGCACCCTGAATTACAGATCGCAGCCATTACTATCCGGGAGGATCCCCGGGATGTATTGATTTCCCGCAATAACCTTATATTGAAGCATTTGCCGTCGGATGCGGTGATCGGTACCAGTAGTTTGCGCAGGCAGAGCCAGTTGCTCCATTATTCTAAAACCTTTCAAATTGTGCAATTACGGGGAAATCTGGAAACGAGGCTCCGCCGGGTTGAAGGGAATGGCCTGGATGCGGTTGTTCTGGCTGCGGCTGGGATTCACCGGATGGGCTGGCAGAGCAAGATCGTTGAATATTTACCAATGGATATCTTTCTCCCAGCCATTGCGCAGGGTGCATTGGGAATCGAAGTACACAGGGACCATTTGGTGATTCAACAGCTCGTTTCTACTCTCGATCACCAGGAAACCCGCACGGCAGTCCTGGCCGAACGCGCTTTGCTCAGAAAATTGGAAGGTGGATGCCAGATTCCGATTGCAGCTTTCGCTGAAATCAAGGATGGTCAAATTTTTCTTCAGGCCTTAGTCGGTTCCGTGCAGGGAGATAACATCATCAGGGATTCCATCCAGGGGCCTGTGGATAATCCCGAAGAGCTCGGTATTCAACTCGCCAAAAAACTTATCGATCAGGGCGCAGATCAAATCCTCAAGGCAATTTTTGAGGCCAATCAGGCAGTCTGATTGCCAGAAGTGCTTTGAGAGTGAAATAAAAAGATTTGAGGAGGTATAATACCCCATGAGAAAGGGAATAAGCTTTTTTTTGATTTTTTTCATCTGTACCATATGGCTATTCATCGGTGCCTGTATCTCCCCCGTTAATCAGCTTCGTACGATACCGTTCAGGACCTTGACCGGTGTGGTTGTGGACAACGGCGGACAGCCTGTCAAACAGGCACAGGTAACTACGGACCCGCCGACATCGAATATGTTAACTGATGATCTTGGGAAATTTATCATTACCAGTCTATCGGAAGGTGTTTATACTATCCAGACTGCGAAACAGGGTTTTGCCATAAATTCTGCTGTAATTGCAATCAAGGGTCTTGGTCCTTTTCATGTGGATGTCCAGTTGATCAAAAGAGTCACAGCCAACGCTGGAGAGCGTGAAAAGTTATTACCTCAGAGTAACAGTAAAGGAAACCATGAGAATAAGGGGACAGAGGAAGGTTCCTCCTGGTGGCCCACAAAATAAGGGAGAAGAGTGAAGAGAGCAAGGCAGGGTTTTGATCCCATGCAAATGTTCAAAGGGTGAAAAATTTCATGCTTCACACTTTCCTAAAATAATGATCATTCAAGGAATAGGTAAAGATTATTAAGGAACAGGTAAAGGTTATTATGAAAAATAAACAAGGGATTGTATATTTAATCGGCGCTGGTCCCGGTGACCCCAAACTGATCACTCTCAGAGGAAAGGAATGTATCCAGTCTTCCGATATTCTGATTTACGATTACCTCGCTAATCCTGTTTTTCTCTCCTGGGCCAAACCGGAAGCGGAAATAATCTATGTGGGCAAAAAGGGGGGGACTGCGCATATTCTGCAAGAGGAAATCAATGATCTCATCCTCAGGAAAATATCAGCCGGGAAAAAGGTGGCCAGGCTGAAAGGAGGAGACCCCTTTATTTTTGGCCGAGGAGGAGAAGAGGCGGAAATTCTGGCCGACCAGGGCATCCCGTTTGAAATTATTCCGGGTATTACTTCCGCTATCTCTGTCCCTGCCTATGCCGGAATTCCCTTGACACACCGGCAATTTACCTCAACGGTGGCCTTTATTACCGGACATGAGGACCCGACCAAGGACACATCCACTATCGATTGGGAAAGGATAAGTACAGGCGCGGGAACTCTGGTCTTTCTGATGAGCATGTCCAGGCTGTCGAACATTGTTGAAAAGCTGCAAAAGCACGGCCTGCCTGCCACAACTCCGGTAGCGGTCATTCAATGGGGAACAAGCCCCCAGCAGAGAACCCTGGTAGCAGACCTTCAGTCAATCAGTCAGCAAGTGGCGGAAAAAGGTTTTGGGGCACCATCCATAATCGTCGTGGGGCAGGTAGTCAGTTTGCGGGAAAAACTGCGGTGGTTTGAAAAAAAACCGCTCTTTGGGAAAACCATCGTAGTCACCAGGGCGCGGGCACAATCCAGTACCTTCAGCCAGAATCTTATGGAGCTTGGGGCCTTGTCGATCGAATTTCCAACTATTCGCGTATCCGGCCTGAAGGACTATAAGCTTCTCGATGAAGCCATTCAGGATTTATCAAGCTACCAATGGATCATTTTTACCAGCGTCAATGGAGTAGACTTTTTCTTCCAAAGACTGCATGAGCTGAAAAAAGACAGCCGGGCTTTCAGCACCGGCAAAGTGTGCGCTATTGGCCCGGAAACCGCGGCTTCCTTGCGACAGCAGGGGATCATCCCTGATTATGTTCCTGCGGAATATCGGGCTGAAGCCATCATTGACGGATTTTCCTCCCTGGGGGTAAAGGGAACTAAAATCCTGATCCCAAGGGCGCTTGAAGCACGCGATATTTTGCCTGAGCAACTTGCCGGGCAGGGGGCATCGGTCGATGTCATTCCGGTCTATGAGACTCTGCCGGACAGTGCGGATAGCCCCTCCCTGCTGAATCTTATTCAAAAAAAAGCGGTGAATATGGTCACCTTTACCAGTACTTCAACCGTGAAGAATTTCTGTGCTGTGCTTCAGGAGAATAACTGTCATATCCCAGAGTTATTAAAAGGTGTTGATATTGCCTGCATCGGCCCTATCTGCGCGAAAGCGGCTGAGTCTTATGGGCTGGAGGTTCGCATTATGCCCAAAGAATACACCATCGCAGCCATGACGGAAGCTATTGTCACTTATTATCAAAACCCAAAATGAAATGAGGTCTGTTAACAGTTACCGTATAGGTGTTTTATGGAAAATGGGGAGAAATAAGATGAATATCCTCTACAACGATAAAACCGACCTTCTTTACCTCAGACTCGATGATAGGAAGCAAGAGGTTATCAATACCCGTGTCTGTGACGATATAGTGCTGGATATCGGAGAAAATGATAGAATCGTGGGTATCGAGATTCTCGATGCCTCAAAACATGTAACACTCGATAAACTTTTACCTATTACCTATGAGATCTCAAAAACATAACCAAAGTCACTTATGCGGTTTTATTTATATTTAGAACCTATCCGAAAGGTCCTGGAATAGCGCACCAACTATTGGGATCATCTCCACTTTTCGGATAGGCTCTCAGCCTTTGTTTTACAGGAGGAAAAGAGCCATGCCCTTTCCAGTGCATCGCCCCAGGAGAATGCGGTTTTCTGAGAATTTCCGCAGAATGGTACGGGAAACCCGCCTTTCAGTGGATAATCTCATCTATCCGATGTTTGTAGTTCCCGGCCAGGAGATAAGACGACCTATTCAATCCATGCCCGGTATTGATCAGTTTTCCATAGATCTTCTCCTGGAGGAGCTTCAGGAGGTCCAGGATTTAAAGATTCCGGGAATTTTGCTCTTTGGACTTCCGGAAAAAAAAGATGACTTCGGGACCGAAGCCTATGACTCGGAAGGAATCATTCAGAGGGCTGTGCGGGCTGTCAAAGGCCGTTTTTCAGATCTTTTGGTGATTACCGATATCTGCATGTGTGAATACACCAGCCACGGACATTGCGGCATTATAAAAAATGGGCAGGTCGATAATGACCGGACACTGGACTTCCTTGCCCAGATTGCCGTATCGCATGTGGATGCAGGAGCCGATATGGTGGCTCCTTCAGATATGATGGACGGAAGAATCAGTGCCATCCGCAAGGCACTGGATGACAAGGGTCATACCCAGATTCCGATCATGTCATATGCGGCCAAATACGCATCCAGCTTTTACGGCCCGTTCAGGGATGCAGCGGAATCCGCGCCCCAGTTCGGGGATCGGCGGGCTTACCAGATGGACATGGCTAATGCTGAGGAGGCACTCAGGGAATGTGCCCTTGACCTGGAAGAGGGAGCGGACATCATCATGGTTAAGCCGGGATTAAGCTACCTGGATATCATTTACCGGGTCAAGACCACGTTCTGCGCACCTGTTGCGGCTTATAATGTCAGTGGAGAGTACTCCATGATCAAGGCCGCCGCTCAAAACGGGTGGATCGATGGAACAAAAACGATGATGGAGGCACTGACTTCACTCAAACGCGCGGGAGCAGATATCATTCTCACCTATTTTGCCAAGGAAGCAGCTCTTGTCTTGCGGCAAGCGATGCTCGCATAAGATTAGGATATGAAAAAACCGCCCGACAATAAAATTTCCTGGCATCTCTGGTCCAATACAGCGTTTACTTCAGCCGAGGCTGAAGATAAACCTATCTTCTTGTACCTGCAAGCCAGTTGGTGTCAGTGGTGCCGTCGGATGGAGAGTGAAAGCCTCACTGACCCGCAAATTTCCCTCCTGATCAGCAGGTACTTTATTCCCATTAGGGTCGATACCGATAACCGGCCTGACCTTAACCTGCGCTACAATATGGGTGGGTGGCCAAGCATTGCAGTCCTGACTCCCGAAGGCGAGGTCATTACCGGCGGCACCTTCCTTACAAATGAGGATCTCAAAAAGCTGCTGGCCCACTGCATTTTACTCTATCAGCGCCAAAAGGATGAAATTCAAGACCGCCTGAAACAGGTAAAGAAAAAGGTAAACCGCCACATTGGAGAGGGGGCGGGAAAAACTTCGATCTCCCCTGATATCCTTCAAAAGACCCTGGAATTTTTAGAAAAGGATTTTGACCCGGTTTACGGCGGCTTTGGCCGAGCGCCGAAATTCCCCCATTATGAGGCCATAGAAGTTTGTCTTTTAGCCGCTCGACTCTATCATGATCCCAAGATGGAGGAAATCTTAACCAGGACCTTGGATGGAATGGTGGAAGGAGAGCTCTTTGACCAGGAAGAGGGGGGCTTTTTTCGCTATGCGCAGAACCGGGATTGGAGCGCACCGCAGTATGAAAAAATGCTGGCCGATAATGCCTGGCTGCTTCAAAATTACCTCGATGCCTACCTCATTACCGGCATGGAGAGGTATAAAACTATTGCCCAATCCATTCTTCAATACCTTGATACCCATCTGTACGATCAGGACCGATGCGCTTTTTTCGGAAGCCAGCGGGCAGATGAACAGTACTACCAATTGACCATTGATGAACGAAAGTTTTTCCCTGTCCCTTCGTACGGGAAAACCATTTATACCGATTGGAACGCCTTGGCAGTTTCCGCCGAGCTTTCGGCTTCGGTCATCCTTGACAAAGAAATTTACCGTGACCGCGCCCGGAAAACTATGGACTTTCTCTGGCAGCATTGCGCTACCTGGGGATCGGGTGAAGGCTCAAGCGAGGGCTCAGGTGATGACGCAGGCGAGTACGCGGGGTTGCTCCATGCAGCCGATCTCCCAAAAGACACATCCTGGAGACTGCTCTCGGACCAGCTCTACATGGCTAGGGCGCTGCTTGACTGCTACCAGGTTTTTGGTGATGAATCATACCTGTCTTTGGCGGGGCTTTTGGCCCAATTCCTCCACCGCCATTTTTACGATAAAAAGGGGGGCTTCTGGGACCGGCTGGATACTGATGCGTCCTATGGACGGTTGAAAGAGCGCGTTAAGCCAATTCTGGATAATGCACTGGCTGCGGAATTTTTTCTCAAAATCGGTATCTTAAGCCAGAATTCGGAATATCTGGCTATGTCACGACACACCCTGGCTTTCTTTAGTCAGGATTTTCCCCGCTACGGAATTTTTGCCTCCCACTATGCCTTCACCTGCCACATGGCGCTGCACCCTCCCGTGATGATCATTGTCCTAGGCAGGCGTGAGGACCTGCTGACGCAGGCCTTTCTGCACAGGCTCTTTGCCCTTTATGAACCGCGAAAAATTATCAAGCTGCTCGACCTGGATCAACATCCGGAAATGATTCAATTGCTGCAGCAACACGGACATAAGGCCCCGCGAGGGTATCTCTATATCGGGAAGGATTGTCAGCTTGAAACTGACGATATAGAGCATTTGATCCAGGAGGTTGATGAGATCTCTTCAATCTGAATCCACAGAGTGGAAAATCTATTTTTTGTCTCTCTTGTGCTCTTCTTACTTGATGTGATATACTTATAACATGCCTTTATAAAGTTTTTCTGGTAATTTTAAATACTATACTTGGTCACTGTTCCGTCATTATACTGGAGTATTTTAATTTTATTTAATTTTTCAAGTAATTGTCCTTTTGACTCTGATCTTATGAGTTTAGATAAAAGAATTAACATATCCAATAAGACAGTCGTTCTTCATAGTGGTGGGTTAGATTCAACGGTTCTTTTAAATATGGCAATCAAGGAAGGTCGAAAAGTATTAAGTCTAGGTATTGATTATGGGCAAACGCATCGCGTTGAACTAGAATATGCTGCTAACCAATGTAAAATACTTAATGTCCAACGCAAAATTATAAGAATAGAATGGGATAAACCTACCCGATGCATGCCTATAGACCGCAGCCTTGATGAGATTCGAAGCGGTGAAGTCTCGCCAGCATTTCTTCCTGGAAGAAATACTGTATTCCTTACTATTGCATGCGCTGAAGCTGCTGGTATTAATGCAAGTGAGGTTTGGATAGGTGTCAATGCTATTGATTTTTCTGGATATCCAGATTGTCGCCCAGAGTTTATTATGGCATTTGAACGAATGATAAAATTAGCAATACCCGATGGGCCTAAAATTATTGCGCCCTTGCTTACTATGAGTAAGCCTGAGATCGTATCTAAAGCTATTGAGCTTGGATTGGGCCCCGGCGATACTTGGAGTTGCTACAGACCAGCTTTTTCTAAACTAGGAATTGTGCCCTGTGGACAATGTGATGCATGCATTTTGCATAACTATGCTTGGAAAAACAACAAGAGTTACAATAAAAGCTGACTATTAACAATGCACTTTATCTGAGTTAACAAGTACTTCAACATTAGCTAAATATGGCAAAAGTTTGTCTAGTTTCATGCGTAGGCGCTAAACTGAGGTATAAATCCTCAGCTTCAGAACTATATACTTCGCCCCTTTTTAAAAAGGCAAGTGCTTTTGCGTCAAAAAAGTTTGATTACTGGTATATTTTATCAGCCAAACATGGTCTTGTATATCCTGATCAATCTCTTGAGCCCTATGATTTAACTTTGAATCGTATGTACAGCAATGAGCGAAAACAATGGGCTCATTCTGTCTTTCAAAAGCTCCGAGAGGTCATATCCCTCGAAGATGAAATAACATTTTTAACAGGTCTTCGTTACCGAGAGTATCTGCTTCCACTCCTCAAATCATCTGGATATCACACAAAAATTCCTATGGAAGGGCTATCGATTGGAAAACAACTGAGTTGGTTAAATGCTCAATTATCTGATAATGACTATAAAATGCATCTTGATCACTTCTATAAACTTCTAGACGATCTGCGCTACGGCCTTGGTGGATCTCGCATACTTAGAGAATGCACTGGTCATCTCTCTTGGCCTCGGCGAGGCGTTTATTTTTTCTTTGAACCTAATGAGGTAAGGCGTTTTACACCTGACGTTCCTCGTGTGGTACGTGTTGGAACACATAGCATTAGCCAAGGTTCTCGCTCGACACTTTGGGGACGATTGATAACTCATCGTGGAACTTGCAAAGGTTCTGGCAATCATCGTGGCTCAATCTTTCGCCTTCATGTCGGTGAGGCACTTATAGCGCATAGCAAAGGGACCCTGAGCATGCCTTCATGGGGTTGTGGACAGAATGCAGACCGAGAAATTCGTATTGTAGAAGAACCTATCGAGAGACAAGTCTCTGAATACATTGGTAGAATGTCGGTCTTATGGTTAGCTATTGAAGATGATGCGGGTTCAAATAGTGACCGTGCCTATATTGAAAAAAATTCCATTGGATTACTGACTAGTTTACATACACTCTTAGATCCACCTAGCAATTGTTGGCTTGGTAGGCATAGCCCACAGAAAAAGATACGTACCAGCGGTTTATGGAACCTTGACTACGTAGGATGTTTGTATGACCCCAATTTCCTTGATATATTTGAACAGTATGTTCAGATAACTATTGGAAATATCAAGCTCCCCAACAAATCACTCGCTCCTCAGGGATGGAAGCAATCGAACAATTCCATGACCAAACGCCAACTTCCTCTTTTTGGAAAAAAATCCTAAATGGTAGAATCTAATAATGATGTCAAAGTAAGTATACTAAAAAAGTATTCACGAGCAATTGTCCACATGCGAAGCCAGCTAGATGCAAGTAAGTTTGGTTTAGTTTTTGGAGCGGGGTTGAGTAAATCGTTTGGCTTGCCAACTTGGCGTGCCCTAGTTCTTGATATAGCAGGCGATCCAAAAATCAATGGAAAAGACTTGCTGAAAAAATCTACGAAATCTACGCTGCCATATCAAACTCAAATGCTATTTGAACATTTTCGAAAGAAACAATATCGTGACAGCGGTAACCCTCGTACTCGTGAGTTTGATTTAACAATCTATGCAGACTGGATAGAGATTATTAGAAAAAGCCTATATAAGAAAAAGAGACTTCTCACCAATTTTGAAAAATCTCTTTTTAAGCACCCCTATTTACAATATTACCTTCCTATTATTCGCAAAACACACCTAACTGTAAATTACAATTTTGACGATCTGATCGAACAATCTCTACATATAACACGAGAACAAGAGAATGGGAAATACTCACGTGGTTATGAAACAGTCACAAATGCTTCCCTTCAATTTCGTTCAAAAACAGCGATTATTTATCATCCAAATGGTGTTGTTCCACGAGGGCCCTTGGAAGCACCAAGTGACCGTTTCATCTTCTCTGAACACGAATTCGCGGACCAACTTATCGATTTATTTGCCGGGGACTTAACAACGTTACTTTATCATTTTTCGAAAAATACCTGTTTGTTTATTGGCTCGTCATTGGATGATCAGACATTACGTAGTCTTTTACGACAAATGTCACGCAAAAATCCTGGGCATTTTCATTATTATATATCATATATTGATTCTGACAATTCAAGAAACGAAAAAATTCAAAATGCTACTCGATATACCAATTTTAAGGTGTACAATCTTATCACACTCTTTATGAGATCAGAAGAAATAGCGGCTTTGGGGCAACTGATTGCTATGAAGGAAGACGATTTTTGTGAATTTGCTCAAGAACATGGAATAAGGATAAAATTCCTATTTTACTTGACTGGGCCCCTGGGAACAGGAAAAAGTACAGCAATAGCTTACTTTCGCAATCTTACTACGTACGATGAGTGGCTTGAACTTCGTCCTGGAATATTATCGAAACCTTGGAATGAACTTTCCGAAGAAGAAAGAATTTCTGCCGACAATTGGATTTTAGACCAATTTAGACTTAAAAATAATAACTTAACACGGCAAAAAATTGGTATTTTCATGATTGATCGAAGTCCGTTGGATCCTTTGGCTTTTACTCAAGCAGATAAATGGGCGAACAAAGCCGAACAATTATTAAACAAGATGTCTCCAGGCCAGTCTGAATGGAAAGTAGAACCAGGGTGCGTGATTTTACTCCTAGGAGACGCGAAGGAATTATCTCTAAGAATGAAGCTGACACAAAGGACCGGGTATACCTCAGATAAACTTAAGGAGATGGAAGACGCATTAAAGAATGTATATAACTCAAATGAAGCTAGCGCGCACCATATCGATACATGTGGCTTATCTGCGTCAGAGGTTGCCCAGCGAATTGCTGAAATCGTCCATTTAGAAGAATATACAGAAATTAATTTACATAAAAGACTTGAGGAAATAAAATCAGATTTTGATTCATAAGGTGATCAAAGCACATTGTTGTTGCTAGGGAAGAATTAAGGCGTCGATCTTTTTGGAATACAGGAAAGTGGAAAATTTGATATGCGCGATCAGGCGGTTAAATTAAGACTCTACATTGCTTCACCATTGTTCAATGAGGCTGAACGGTCTTTTAATATAGCTTTAGCTGAAATATTAGAAGCATTCTTTGATGTATTTCTACCTCAGAGAGATGGCGGTCTTATGGCTAATTTAATCAAGCAAGGTATGAACCCTAATTTAGCAGCTATGCAAGTATTTCAAGCCGACATAAATGCAATGACTAACTGCGATATTTTATTAGCAGTACTTGATGGCCATTCTATTGATGAAGGGGTTGCTTTTGAACTTGGTTTCGCTTTTGCAAATGGGAAAAAATGTGTTGGGCTTCAAACCGATATACGGCGAATACTGCCGACGGGTAATAACCCTATGATAGACCAATCATTACAGTTGGTTTTTAATAGTATAGTTGAATTGACTAACTGGGCGAAAGAGTTTAGAAAAACAGACCATTTTTACCTAAGCCTAACTAATACTGATAGCACAAATACGGATTGAGCCTTTACTATATACAAATGCTTTTGAATAGAACCTAACACTATAACAATACGTTACTTGAAACTGGTTTCTGAATTGAGGAGAAATAAATGATTAATACAATTTTTTTGGGTATTAATATTCTTCTCTTAATAATTATTCGGGATAAAGTATTAAAACCTTCCATATTAGATAATTATAGAGATAAACTCATTGATCTAAGAGGAGAGGCTAGCTACCTGTCAGTTTAGGTGGATGAGTCCAGAAATAGAGTATGAGACCGATGTGGAGAGGGAGAGCCTGAGCAAGTTGCCGGAGGAGCCAGCGGTAGCCGATATGGAATATACTGATATCACGGCGATGATTTCTATCGACCTGATCTCTCCATCCTCTTTTTATTACCCATGAGCCAGTATGCATCAGCCATACGTAGAGAATACTTAAAGCCAAGAAGAGGCGGGAGATTCGAGAAGTGTCACGCAGATGAGTCTGGTCAATATGCAGTCCATGCCCTTTCAAGTCACCATGCATCTCTTCTATCCACATCCTTACTTTATAATCAGTTAACGTTCCCCAATTAGCCGGTTGGTCAGTGACAATATACCAAGGTCCATCCTCTCCCTTTTTCCAGGTTATGGCTAAGTTTACAGGCCCCTTTGGGTCTTCCTTGGTGAGGAAAACCCCTTGCAGAAATATCGTCTCTCCTGGAGATAGATTCAGATCCTGCAACTGTATCCACTCACCATACTCATCTCTCATGTACGTATCCTTAGCTACTCTAATCCGATAGTGCCACCCTTTGGTATAAAGCCATCCGATTAACCCTGTACTGCGAAACTCTCCATCCCCTATTATGACTACCTCTACCCCCTTTGGAATGAGTGGTATCAGATGCTCTAATAACTCAATCTGGGTGGCAGCATCAGTGGTCCCTGCCTTATCTATCACTTTCCACACCAAGGGAACTGCTCTTCGACGATAGGCTATACTGATGCTGAAGATCTTTAGATTCCCGTGCACAGGGGTCACGTCTACTATCAGCCGTATCCTTCCCCCAGCACTGGCTGATTGTATTATTCCCCGGTCTATTGGGTTATATACGGCTTTATCATCTATCTTCTTATTTTTCAAGAACCTTCGTATCCTCTGCACTAAACTATCCGATTTCCCACTAATGGGTAACTCATCCGCTATCTCTGATAAATGAATTGAGTGCGATAAGAAAATCCCTGTCATGAGCAAACAAAGGCTCTTGATCGTTGTAATCCTCTGATCTATAATAGAATTGATAAAGCTAAACAAGGTATTATATATCCTTTGATTGTTTGTCATCTTTATCATCTCCTCTTTTATGTGGTTACTACTTTATTTTACCTCTAAAAGAGGAGATTTTTTATACCCTATAAAACTGACAGGTAGCTAGGTACCTCATCCAGATGTTCCCCATGTTGAAAAAATAGGAGGCAGGTGAGAAAATAGATAGGTGAGAAGAGATTCCCGTGGGTTTTCTTTCTTCTCTCTTCTTTCTTTT
>Ga0307378_10002095_pt1 | contig 31235 bp, 36 predicted proteins | sample UN1MG_FD_202238 | JGI IMG/M metagenome (GOLD analysis project Ga0307378, IMG submission 202238) | Soil microbial communities from Risofladan, Vaasa, Finland - UN-1 | ecosystem: Environmental > Terrestrial > Soil > Coastal area > Acid sulfate soil | place: Finland: Risofladan, Vaasa | collected... | reverse complement strand
CGCCGCTTTCTTCACCGTGAAGAAGCCGGAATTTACACGGATTACCAACCATTTGATGTCCTCATTCGTCAGTTTTACCATGCCATCTGAAGACATGGACTGACGAAATAATATCTGTACTCCACAGCGTTTAACATTAACCGATAACTTTATATAGCTATGAGAAGCCAAAATGCTATAAAGGTACAAAGGTTGATAGGTAATAAAAAGATAGAAAGGGAAAAAAAGGGATAGAAATGGCAAAAACGATAAAGATAACAATAGAAGAGGAAAAACCCAAAAAGACTCCAGCTAAGAAGAAAAAACCTACAGGTAGACCACTAAAGTGCGCCTATTGCAACGGGACAGGAAAAGATCCTGTAATTTTCGGAATGTGTAGAGTTTGTGACGGGACGGGCCGTGTTCGTCCAGACATTGGGAAAAAGAAGTGCGTATATTGTAATAACACAGGAATAGATCCCATCCTCTCTGGAGTGCCCTGCACAAAATGTCATGGATGGGGGTATATTAAGAAGTGATGTTAGAGTAACTAGAGGGGGTTTAATTGTTAGAACCAGACGATGTCCTAGATGCCGTTAAAGTAATTCTTGTCTTGATTATAGGGGGGTATTTGATCTATTATGTCTTAAAGGTATTATTGTTCAAGCTTTAAATTAAGAAGGAAAAATGAATCCCCTGGAGATCTTAGCTTTCTTGGCGATCATTGTAGTCATAATAATAGTTGCTCGAATCATTAAAAGTGATCACGCTAACTCCATTACTGATAAAGTATATAACCGATCCGACTTTGCTACTAGTAAATCACATAACCAATCAGACCTTGATAACATTTTCTCGAATGTCGTCGATTTCCTAAAAAGTAGCGATGTCTATTTTAGATACGGTAAAAACAAAAAAGAAAAAGATTATCAACAGGATTTAGATCAGAAATTAGACTTGCTAAAGTACAAATATGGCTACGAAAAAGCATATGAGGGTTACAAGGAAAAACAAAGGATTGACTTCATTATCAATGGGATCATAGGAATCGAAATGAAAGTATATCGTGGAGGAAGTCAAGTTAAAAAAGAACTCTTTTATCAAGTATCTGAGTATGGTACATTTTGTGAGAAAATGGTGGCACTTGTAATTAATCTAACGCAAGAAGATAACTCTGAAATTGGTCGCGATATCAAACAGAAACTCGAAGAAGTGATGGATAAAAATAATCTCGAAGTAATTGTGAAGACCACCATTAACCCGCCACAATAAAATAGGCCACCCCCTCAAAGTATCTAAAGTGAGGGGGTTGTTATCAGCCTTATATAACGAACGTTATTATCGACGGTTTACTGTTCCGGTATGTTCTTTTCCCGTTCCTTCTTGTGGTTGATAAGGAAGTCCAGCTCCTCTACCTTGCCCTCACCGACTTCGGCGTTACCCATCTTCTTGATGTAATCCCAGACCTCCTTCGCTACCTCTGTCCTCACCACGGTCGTTGAGAAGCCCGGGGCGCTGCCGACGCTGCCGACGCTCACGTCGCTCTCCACCGCGGTGAAGTCCGTGCACACGTTGCAGCCGGTGGGCAGTATACCCGAAAGTTGACTCACCTTGAATTTCACTTCGTCATCGGTCATCGTCGCGACGAATTTACCCTTCATGATGTCCGTCTTGACCAGCTTTGAGAAGTCAACACCCTTCTCTTCAAGGTATTTCGAAACCTCATTGTAATGGAAGTTCTCGGTGCAGAACAATCCAACCACGAGCTTCACCTTCTCCTTGAATACGGGGAACTCATCCTGCAGTTTCCGTATCCCTGAGACCATGCAGGGCGTGCCAACCACACCCACACCCACCTTCGTTAACATCACGGCCTTCTTCAATTCCGGAATGACATCTGCGAAGACGTATTTCGTACCGCCTAACGGCAGCTTCTCTAGCTGCTCCTTTCTACGAACGTGGAACACATGCGTTCGCCACTGCTCATCGCGGTCAACGAATATGCCACGGTCTATAAGGCCCATGTCGATCGCGGAGAAGATAAATTCCGTCGCCATTGCACCGTCCTGGCCTTTGAACCGCTTCGACTGCCCTGCAGTGAACTCGATATAATCGCCCAGGCCGCTCTTCGGCTTGTAACCGTACCGCGGACACACCCGCACACAGGCGCCGCAGTCAAGGCATTTCTCCTCATAATCAGGGAAATCCACTGCATCCTCTTCGTTTACAAGCAACTTACTCGGACATATAGAGACGCAGGTCAAGCACCGGCTGCACATCTTCGTGTCTATCACGGCAGCCCTGAGGTTCTCAAAGAACAGTTTATCTTTTAACTTCTTCTCTGGAATCTTTATTTCCCATTCAGCTTCACTCTCTGTTGCCATCTTCTTTCATCACTTCCTAAAAAGACTTAAAATTTGCATTGAGCATTCCTTAACACATAAGCCGCACCCAGTGCACTTCTCTTGATCTATACTCATCTGCACGGTCATTGTCGCCTCATCGACAACTGCTGACACCGCTCCGCTCTCGCACACTCGCTCGCAAATCTTGCACGCAATACAGCTCCCTCGGTCCACACACTGACTCACCAATGGAACCCCGGGGGTTGGCTCAACCTCCACAATAAGCTCGTCCACTTCCTTCGTGCGTTTCAGCGTGAGGTCTTCCTGGTCTATCACGTAGTCCACAACCACCTTGTCCTCTCGTACTATCTTCGGCGGTTCTACCAGCTCCTCCGTGCTCGTGAACATCTCGTCCATGGTCTTGTACGCCACGTCGTGGATCTTCGTTGTCCGTAATGCACTGCCCGGACACGAATCCACGCAGAAATGGCAGAAGATACATTTACCGTAATCGACCGTCGGATAATATCGCCCGCTCGGCGCTTCTTTCATCCAGATCGCATTCGCCGGGCATACAAACGAGCATTGGAAACAACTTATGCACCTTTCGGGATCGAAGAGCATATAGCCCCTGAAACAGGCCGGCTGCCTCTTCCTTTCCCGCGGGTAATGTGTCGTTATGTTCAGCGGTATGAGCATCTCCTTCGCCGCTGTTCCCAGTGCAGATACATGTGTCTTTAACTTGTCCGACGCTGTGTAGTCCGGTGTTTCTACTTTCTTCATAGTAATCCTCCTAATACGACTGACCATACAAGTGCAACCAAAGCAAGTACGAGTATTGCGCTCCATCCGATATTCAGTGCCTGGTCAAGCCTGTACCGTGGATAAACACCACGGAGGTTAACCCCGACCAGCAGAATGACCAGTGTTTTTATCACGAACCAGATACCGTAGGACAAGTCGCCCAAATAGGGAATGACCGGACCGCTGCCACCGCCAAGGAACAACATCGTCATGATCGCAGCGAGTACATACATCTTCTCGTACGCCATTATGTATGCAAGCCCGAAGGCAATACCCGACAACTCGAGGAACGGTCCGAAGGCCAACTCCTGATCTGCTTCCGGGATCTCAAACGGCAATCGCGCGGTCGCCATCACCATTGCAATGAAGAACGTGAGCGCAGCAAGCGGATTGAGGACGATTCCCCAGTTCCACCACGAGCTTTGGTTAGCGACACTCATAACCTCTGCGGTGTTTGATGTGCCATAAAGAATGATCATCGCGAGCACTGCCATAATAAACGGTATTTCGTAGGCGAAGTACATGAACGCCTCTCGAACCGTACCGATGAACGCGAACCGATTGTTCGAAGCCCAGCCAACTCCCATGATGAATACGGGCATGAAACTGACCAACCCGATCATTATCTGCAGTGCGTAAGGCGTCTCTATGGGTACGAGTGGCCGACCGGCAGCTCCCATATTGATAAAGAGGAGCGGGAGCAGCACGGGCAGGAAATAGAGGAACGGGAATTGTAAGAAATACAGGCGATCCGCATCCTTATGGATAATCACCTCTTGGAAGAGGAATCGGAATGTATCTGCGAGCAACTGAATGCTTCCTCTCGTACGCGGTGCAATCTCACGCGGGCCCACCCGCCATTGCATCCGGCCCACGAGTTTCCGTTCCAGCCAGGGCAAAACGAGCAGCATAGTACCTAGCGTCGCGAACCCCGGCAAAAGGAGCATTATAAACATCGGCTTCCACAGTACAAATCCGATGATCAGCTTTACGATCGGAACCCCGGATATGGGGATCATGTTAAAAATGAACGCAACGATACTTCCGATCACTGGTATCGTGAGCAAGAACTCGTAGATCACGTACAGTAAGGGGATATTCACCTGGTTGCTCATTATCGTGCTTATGAGACCGCTTATATCTATCATTTTTCTTCTCCTCTCCTATACTCCTATCTATCTGCCTCCGGTGGGAAGTACCCAAAGCTACCATACACTGCCCAGAAGTCCGCATATCGTCCGCCCTTGACCGCTTCCATGAAGCCTCTCAGGTTCATCCAACAGGGGCTTATTACCCGCACACGGTACGGAACATTCGATTCGCCATCGCTATTAATCGTGAACAACGTCGTGCCCCGGGCTGCCTCGGTAATGGTCGTCCATTCGCCCTTTGGCAGCACTAAGTTGCCGTAAACTCTGAAGAAACTGCCCTTTATGTCGCTTGCAGCCTCCTTATACTCGCCGAGGATGTCTTCACTTAAAATCGGGCCTTTTATACCTCGCACTGCGTCCACTGCCTGTTTTGTCATCTTTATACTCTCTCTTATCTCTTCCAGCCTGCCCAGGAACCTGCCCAGACAATCGCCGTCATCGCCTGTCGTGACGTCCCAATCAAGCTTATCGTACGCTTCATACGGCGCGATCTTCCTAACGTCGTAATTCACACCGGACGCTCGCAGGAATGGCCCTACCATACCGCAGCGTATTGCATCCTCCTTCGTCAGCACACCTACACCTTTTGCTCGCGCTATCGTTACGGGGTTATATACAAAGATGTTCTCAAACTTCTTCATCCTCTTGTGGATTGCAAACGTGATGTTATCGATCATCTGGAGCACGTCATCCGAAATGTCTCGCCGCAGTCCACCGGGAACGATGAAGGAAGGCCCGCTTCTCGAGCCTGAGATATGCATCATCGCCTCGATTAACATCTCCCTGATTGCCATGCAGTACATGAAGCCTGTGGTATGGCCGAAGAACAGGGAGAATATCCCGGCGTCATAGTAGAATGCTTCTATCCGCGAAAGTTCAGCCATGATGGTCCGTAAATACTTCGCTCTCTCCGGCACTTCCACGCCCAGCGCGTCTTCTAACGTCCTGACGTACGCTAAGTTCATGTTCGCCGGATCGTTGATCGCCAAACGTTCGAATAATGGAATGTTCTGGATATACAGCTTGTTCTCCGCAAGCTTCTCCATCGAGCGATGCACAAATCCCGGTTCGGGAATGGCGTCTACTATTCGGTCGCCCTTTATCCTGAACGTCACCCTGAGGTGTCCACTGCCTGCGTGGTGTGGCCCTATAGGAACGACCATCTCGTCACTATCGTACGCCTCATCTATAAACTCTTGCCAAATAGGGGTATACAGATCCTTTGGAGGCTCGATGGGCACCATGAATTCTGGCTCGACATCTTTCTCAAAGACGTATCGTTCCTCGGGAAGCTTGAATTCCTTACGCAGTGGGAGATCCGGCGTGTCAGGCGCAAGCAAGAACTTCTTGCCCATCCAGTCGTTCCCCTCGAACCAGACGCCAAAGAACTCGTGCAATTCCCGCTCGGAATAATTCGCGCTCTCCCATATGGACATCAGGCTCTTGATCTTCGGATCCTTTAGCCCGATCTCCATGAAAATGGTTACGAGCACAGGCATGAGCTCATCAACACTGTAACTCGAAGTCAGGTACTCCACGATAAACTTCCGCTCGTGCGGCACCTGGATCACATTCACGCTCTTCACGTGGTCAAACTGCATCTGACTCTTGAGCCGCTGTGCAACCTTCATCAGGTTCTCCGGCATCGTTTTTATCGCTATCCGGTTCGTACCGGTGATCGTTACGGATTCATAAAGACCTTTCAAGTCCTTTTTGAAACGATCCTCTAACCTTTTGCCGAACGACCAATCAACCATCCTTTTGATGTCAACTCGAATATCGGGCGTCGGCGCATAGATCTTTGGCGATGTGGGCACCATTCGTTCCTCCAGCTTCTGCTCGAACGGCAGCTCCACCTTCGTGAATTCTATCGTCTTTTGGTCTTTTACACCTGATATCTTATCTTGAAGCGCTCTCACACCCCGTAAAAGGCTCTCGGGTGTTACCGGACAGCCAGGGATAAAGAAATCGACCGGAACGATATCAGAAGGATGCGTGATATTGTAGCTGTTCCAGAATATCCCGCCTCGCTCTCCGCACGCGCCTATCACGTTCACGAACTTCGGATCGGGCATCTGCCCGTACACGAACTGCAACGCCCGCGCCATCTTCCTCGAGATCGTCCCCTCAATGATGATAAAGTTCGACTGCCGTGCGATACCGAGGTTCAACGTTCCTAATCGCTCACCATCATAGCCACACGCGAACGCATGGGCGAGCTCAACACCACAGCAGGATGTAATGAAATGGCAAGGCCACAAACTCCACTTCGCAGACCATTTCTTAAGCGGTGCAAGGGGCCCTGATTCGAGGAAGTCTATATGTTTGTTTGGATTTTCCATTTTTATCTTGTCACCTCTCTTTTTCTTTCTTCTCTTCTCTTCCCATATCCTAGCTTAGCTTCTCGCCTCCGCCATTTCAAGTGTGATCGTATAGCCCGCATAGATCGCAGGCACCATCAGTACAAGTGAAAGCAGCAACAGCATCAGAAAGCTTACACTTTGATACGCTGCGAACAGGAGCAGAAGAACGACAACGGGTTCCACCGCCATGAACAGGTACATATACCCAAAATACTGCATGGACAGTGTGTACTTCGGGAACTTCATCGGCGGGTTCCCTGCTTCCCACCGCATCGTCTTTATCTCCGTTAGGTCATACCTCGGCAATACTTTTACGAGCAAGAGCAGAACCAGATCTACCAGCACGCACACAGCGATTAGGACACCGATTATCAGTACGTTTTCTATCATTTTTTCTCTCCCCCATTATATCGCTATACTTATCGTCTGGGCGATTACCTCCATTCCTTTAAAGAACCAATCTGGCAAGAACGTTACCAACGTTAGAAGCACAGCGGCGACGCAGATGTAATTGGTGAGATCCGCTTTCCACCCAACGCCGAGTTCCCGCGCGAGCCGTAGATAATATGGAACCGATATTGCGGAATTGATAACCATGAGTGCCACCAACCAGACATACTCGGCCTTGACCAGCGTGATGAGGATGAACAGCTTCCCCCAGAACCCCATGAGCGGTGGAAGACCGATGAACGAGAACGCAAGCATGTACATCAGCGGTGAGAAAGCGCCTTTGTTCTTTATTGCAGTGAAGAACCCTATCTTTCCCGCTGCATTCGCAAACAGCATGAGTAACGCTCCTGTCAGTGCGAAATAGAAGTACTCTGGCTTCGCTATCACCACCACACATGCCAGTACGTATCCCATGTTCGCAACCGTAGAATACGCGAGAATTCGCGCTGGCTCTTTCGAGGTCAACGCTCCGATATTACCGGTAAACATTGAGATCGCTGCGAGCACTGCAGTAAAGAGCGAGAGCGAAACGGTCAAGGGAGTCGCAGTGGAGATCAATATCTTCAAAGCGATGATAAACGGAACGATCTTGGCGAGCGAAGCGATGATAGACAGTGGAATTGGATCTGCACTTGCGAAAACGTCCGGCACCCACTCGTGCAACGGCGCCACACCTACTTCCATGCTCAACCCGAGCACGAGCATCACATAGCCGAAGGTGTACAGTAGACCGTTAAATGCGTTCTTCGTGTACGCTAGGGTAACCGCGCCGATCAGGAACAGAACGGTGGCCAGCACCATAAAGGTGATGTACTTGATACCCACCTCCACGTTCGTGCCACCCTCGCGTACCATCACCAGAATGTAGGTGGGCACGGAAACGAGCACAAACGCAGCCAGAACCATGGCGAGGTCCTGCGTACTGAAGATGTACAGCGTTGCAAGCGCCATCAACCCGACCAGGCCGTAATCCACGCCTTGAATTACGCTCTTGATCGTTTTGAGCGAAGCCAGGTTGATGAAACTAATCACGAGCACGAACGCGCTATAATAAATAAGGCTGGGGTTCGAGAACGTAACCGCTGCGAATCCAAGCAGAATCGCTATTATCGCGCCAATCAATCCAGCGTCACGGACTTTAACGGAAATTACTGAACACAGCGTCAAGATCACTAACGCCCCAAACATCATCATCATTGTCGTTGAGATCATAGCAACACCCCTCCTATTGAGACTAATATAAGAATTGCCATTACAACCCCGAGGACTATGTTTACGTACCTACTGAGGTGCCCGGTCTGAATAGACCTGATAACTCTTGAGATACCACCGAATAAACCAGGTATCACACGAGTATTAAAGAACCCATCAATTCCCCGGTTTCCATAGTTCTGAACGAGGTCCGAGATGGAAAAGCCTATCTTCGGTACGATATAATCGTTGAGGAACGGGAGATACATACGGTCGCTGAAGAACGTGCCGAGCTTGGAAAGAGCACCTATCCGTGGCTTGACCAGTCCCACGACGTACGCTACTAAAATCGCCGAACCCACTATAATTGATACCGCTACCTGCCCCTCATGCCTAAATTCTGCGAACACGTGTTCCTCGCCAGTTGTAAAGAGGAAAAGGTACGTGATCACAAAGAGCATGGAGACCATCAAGATGTATCCGACTTTCATCAAACCCCCGCCTTCGGTATGCTCGTGTTGCGGTTTCTCGCCCTTGATGAAGTTCAAGCTGAGGAACTTCGCGAGGATTCCCGCATAGATCAACGAGGTAACCACAAGCAGTACAAGCGGCAGCGGGCCAAAATCATGCTGCAGCTCTTCCATGACAAAGTCCATTCCTGACTTCACCCAGTATGCGGTCAACGGCGGCATACCGACGAGGAAAGTGGTAGCGACGATGGTAACGATAAATGCAGGAGTCATCTTCTTTGCGAACTCGCGACCGCCGCCCAGAAATCTGCTGTGCGTCGCGTGGATCAAATGACCACTGACGAGGAACAAACTCGCTTTTGCAAACGCATGCACCGCCATATACCAGAATCCGACAAGCACGGCGAAATGGCCGACCCAGAACGAAGCGGCAGTCGATGCGAACATCAGTCCGATACTGGACATCGTGGATGCCGCAAGTAGAACTTTCCGCTCGAGCATGCCAGACCCTGCAAGCGCGCCGTACAATCCTGATAGAAGCCCAACGAAAAGGACGATCGTGTAAATCGTCTCAAGCCCCGGCACACCATGCAAGGTCCACGGCTCGATATACCACGTCAATTTAAGGAATACGAACGCTCCTGCTGCCACCATGGTCGCACTGTGTAAGAGCGCACTCACGGTTGTCGGGCCGGTCATCGCGGTCATGAGCCACTCGGAGAACGGCACCTGCGCGGACTTCGTAAACAGCCCCATGAGGAAACAGAGGAAGAGTATGATCGTTCCTGCAGCTCCTATCGTGGTGAACAGTCCGCCCCAGTCAATCTCTGAGATATTAAGTGTGGGTGATAGCGCCCATATCGCAGCGATTGCGAGGAACATGGGGACGTCGCCGAATCGAATTGTTGAGATCGCTCGCCATCCCCCAAAGCTCGGTGGCCAGTGCATCAACAGAGGACCGACTTTTCTCCCTTCTCTACCCACGTATGCGATATCATCGTCGTCTCGGAACCAGTGTCCGATCAATCCCCAGGAAGCTCCGCCCAGGCCTTCCCAACCGACGAAGAGCAGGAATAGGTTGTCACTATAAACCACGAGAAGCATGGATGCGGTGAACAGGTTGAAGAAGAACCAGTACCAGCTCGGTCGGTAATCGCCCTTCATGTAATCAAGGCCGTAAATGCCGATGAAGAACGCGATAAGCGCGGTAACAACGCCCATGTACCTGCTCAGATAGTCCGTGATGACCACGATATTGATCCCCAGCTCGGGAATCCACGGATATGAATACTGCTGTTCCGGGAACGTGAGGAAGATATAAATACTCATCACGACCGAAACGAAGATTCCGAAGACAGAGAGATACGGCAGCTTCTCCGTCCATTCCTTACTCTTGTACGCTAACGCAATTGGTACGCTACTAACAACAGGTGTTAGAAACAGTAACAGAAAGATAATCCACTCGTTCATGGTATCAGCCCTCCTAATATAACAGCTTTAAGCCCTGGAATCAGTGCGGATGACAACGGTGGGAACAGGAGCAGTATTGAGACAATCCCGATTATATACAGCGGGACGTAGAGGTAGCTACTTATCTCAAGCCGCTCAGTGCTCTTCGGCTTACCGTAGAACACTCGCTTTATCGTGTAGAACCCGTACCAAACCGAGAGAATGAACATGAATATCACCGCTAAGAGCACTGGTAAGGCCTTTGTGCTGATGCCAAACGTCTCTACAACGCCGCGTAATATGAAGAACTCGCCGAGCATGCCTATCGTTAACATCCCGCCGAGGTTCAGGAATCCCATCACGGCCGCATTCGAGATCGTGGGTATGGAATCGTGCAGGCCACCCATCTTCCTCAGGTCTCGCAATCCGTGATGAACTGCAATGACCCCGCCTGCGGACGAAAACAAGATTGACTTACCGAACGCGTGGGACATGTACTGGATGACCAGGCCGATCAGTCCAAAGGGACCGAGACAGAGCGCTACCAGCACGTACCCCATCTGAGACACCGTGGAATACGCCAGCAGTCGTTTGAAATCCGTCTGCCGGAAGACCGAAAACCCGGCGTAAATGCTTGAGAACAGCGCGTACGCGAGTATTGGCATCCGATACGTAACGATAAAGGAGTAATCGATCAAAGCCACGCGTAAAAGGACGTACCCTGCCAGACCAACGGTTAATGGGCTTAACAAAGCACTCAGTGGTGTTGGCGCTTCTGCGTGTGCCCAGGGCAGCCATACGTGCGGACCGAGAACCGGTAGCTCTATCACCATACCGATAAAGATGAACGCCCACGCCACCGTGCTAACGGTAACACCAGGCAGCATTAACGCATTGAGAGCCAGCGTGTCATGGTTAACACCGATGATCAGAATCCCTGCCAACGTCAGAACACCGGCAACTAAACTCCAGATCAGGTACAACTGACCCACCCACTGCCGGTTTCCGTATCCGTAGAAGTAAATGAGCAGGAACGCGGTGATCAGTGCGATTTCCAGGAACACATACAGCAGGATCAGATTGCCACTGTAAACGAGCCAGAGCATCGAAGCCGCGTAGAGATCGTAGAGGAATATGTACGTTCGGAACTCCTTCTCCACATCGAGTTCCATCTCCTCGAATCGATGCTGCATGTACGGCAACGCGAACATGGCAATCATAGCCGAAACGATACAAATCGTAAGCCCCAGAGCATGAGCGATAAAGTCAAAATTGAGATAAATCTCGCCAATTGGCGCTGAGAAAGTCATTAGATGGATCACGGGGGTATAATTGGTGAGAACACTGTAGATTATACCGAAGAAGGGCAGTAAGAAGAACAGGGAAGTAAGATACGTCGCTGCCTTCGGCTTCAACAGTGGCGCTATAATCGCCGACAGTAAGGGCAGGAGTATCAAGATTAGCAGAAACATACCTGTCATATCTCGTCGCCTCCTATCGTAACTGCGCTTGTTTTAATACTCCTCTTCTGCCGGTCGAGAATGGCAATCGCAGAGATTAAGATCAACAGTTCGCCACTGCTCGCGAAGATCGTGATCAGTGCGATGCCAAACGCGGTATTGGCGAGGCTCGCAACGGAGAAGAGCGGCAGCAAAGCCATAAACACCGCTCCAAACATCATTTCCAGCGCGATAAGAAGTCTAATTACATCTTTACTCGAGATCGCTGCAAGGTATCCAACCAGTAAGATCGCAAACGACGCCGCATAGATTATCGACAAACTCATCATATCTATCACAGGCATTCAGCTTCTCCCCCCTACACTCATTTTCAGGACTGACAACAGCAGGAGCACAACGAGCGAAATCAATGCAACGATGATCAGCAGGTACTCTGTAACGGGCAGGAAATTCGCGAGTTCAAATTCGATCGTGCTGGCCGCCATCGGTTGCGTATTGAGCATCGAGTAAAAGATGGCAAAGGCAATGATAAGGGCAGTTATAGCCACGGGAGCTGCCCACAATCCTGAAACTTGCCTCTCCGGCTCAGACCTGTACGTTGCTGCAAGCGCTACCGTTACTATACCGATCGCACCGACGAAGATGAACACGAGTAGAACGAACACTGGCTGCAGGTTGAAGAACGCGTAAACGGTCGCGACAAAAACCTGTGTTATGGACATGAAAAGCGCTGAATAGAAGTTATCCTTGCTCACTAAGACCCCCAGAGCGAAGAGAACCGCTATACCTGAAAGGGTCGCCAGCAATAACATATCTACACTCATGGAATGAACGTTTTGGCTCGTAACTTAAAAAGCTTTCGGTTTTTTCCGATGAGCAATAGATTTCGCTATGGTACGGGCCTTTAAACGGGCGTTTTGGGGGCTAAAACTAGTTCAGTGAGTCGATTTCCCGGAGCCAACTTGTCCATATCCCTTATGCGGAAGTTTAGCAAAACCCCGGCTAAGAGGCCAGAGGTTAACCCGTTCAGGGGATGGAAGTGTGACGCACAGATATTGGAAAGTACGCCGCCGGAAGAAAAGATCGCCAGCAAAAGGCAAAAATGAAACTGATAGAACTAACCGCTGGCTTATCCAAGTGTTTTTAGGACGTGATTATTTATTCGCTCCTGCGAGAAGTCAGCAATGAACTGCAGTTTCTGTGTCGCTTCCGAATCTTCGAGCCCTGCGATGCAATCGATCGCGGTTCTTACAAACTCCTCGGAGAGTTGAAGCGCGTAATCGATCGAGCCGGATTTTATCAAAATATTCCTCACCTTATCAATATCAAAACTTTCAGGCTCGCCATCTCCAAACAGAATCGCTTTGATGTAATCCTTTTCGGGATATTCCGAGTGGTTCAGCGCATGAATGACAAGCAGCGTGCGCTCACCGTTTTTGATGTCCAATCCAACCGGTTTGCCTATCTTCGCCGTCTCGCCGCAGATGTCTAAGATGTCGTCCTGAATTTGAAAGGCGATCCCTAAATTGTTACCGTAGTTGCGAAGGTTCTCGATCTCTGTTTCGGTTCCACCGCCGAGCACGGCACCCGCTTCGGCACTCGCTCGAAAGGTGGCCGCGGTTTTCAGTTCCGCAACTTCCATGTAGGAGTGCTCTGTCACTTCAAGCAGGTAGCGTAAGGCGAACTCCAGATATTCGCCCATCGCGATATCAGCCACGGCACTCGAGACCAAGCTCACGACTTCCGGCACACCACACCGGGCGAGCATCTCGCACGAAAGTCCGAACAAGAGATCGCCGATGACGATCGCTTTCTTCACACCGTACATCGCGGGATTGGACGGATTCTTTCGCCGTATATAATTGTTATCTATAATATCATCGTGAACCAGCGAAGCGTTATGGAGGAGTTCAATCGCTATCGCGGTGGAAATCGCGTCTTCACGTGAGCCACCCACGGCCTCTGCAGAGAGGAAGCAAATAATCGGCCGCAGTCGCTTCCCTCCAGTATCCTTGATGTAGCTCAGTGCATCGCATAACAGCTCATTGTGACATCCCTGCAATTTCCGCTCGATCGCCTCCGATAAATTGCGATTGAAATACTGCACTTCCTCTTGGAACAGCATCTTGTTCATTTCGGCTCTTATCCTTATTATAAAACCCCCTTATAAAAACCACCTATTTTTGAACAGGTCAGTATCACTATCTCTGCGATTATGGCCGGCCGGATTTTAGTTCTCCTACGCTCGTTAAACCATCACCGGACGGTAGTCACCGGTATTTTTGAACTGAGTTGAGCGTACATCCATCAAGTCCATGGAAACCGCGCGATTCCACCCAGCGTTTGGACTCTGCTTAATTTTGTGGGGGAGCTCAGGAGGTCTTATCTTCATCGCCGTCACCGCTCTTCGCCTTCCACTGCAGGAAATTGCAATAAGGGCAGCCGAAATCCCACGGCCGTTTCGAGCCTTTCTTCATGATCTTCAGCTTGAAGAGGGACGGATGTTTATCGCAGGTCTCGTTGGTCACGACCACGCGTCCGCTCTTGGGTAACGGTAGCGAGAAATCGCAAGAAGGATAGTTCTTGCAGCCCACAAACCGCTTACCACGTTGTGAGGTTGCCATGAAGAGGTCCGAGTCGCATTTCGGGCAGGCTCCTACTATCGTGCCGCCCTTCATCGCATTTCGCAACGATTTCGCGATCTCCGCCCGGTTCTCCGTCATCTCCTGGAACACCTCCCGCAGCATCTTTCGCGAATCGTCCGCAACGACCTTCTTCGTCCGTTTGCCCTCTTTTATATCGTCCATCTCCTGCTCAAGCGTCTTTGTCATCTCCGGCTTCGTTATCAGTTCCGCGTATTTCTCTAACGAATCGATAAGCGCGATCGCCTTCTCCGTGGGCTTAGCGGGGTTATCCTGCACATACGATCGTTCGTACAATTTCCCTACGATCTCGTGTCGCGTACTCTTCGTGCCCAGCCCCAACTCTTCCATTTTCTTTATCAAGCCCGCTTGCGAGATCCGTTTCGGCGGCTTTGTCTCCTTCTCCAGAAGCTCGATCTCTTCGATGTGCACGTGCTCGCCTTCTTTCAACTTCGGGATTACTACTTCCTCTTTCTTCTGATAAGGGTAGATAGCGAGGAAGCCCTCTTCCTTCAATTCTTTACCCTTCGCGTTCAGCACCTCGTCGCCGAACTCGATCTTAACGTCCGTATCTTCCCATTTCGCGGCATCGGAAAGCGTAGCTAAAAACCGCCGAACCACCAGTTCATAGATCTTCCACTCCGGCTTGCCAATCGTTCCCGGCGATGCCGCTGCCGAGACGGGATGTATGGGCGGATGGTCAGTGGTCTTCTTTTTACCGGCTGTCGGCTTCAATCGCTTCTTCTTTAATAACCGACGTGCGTAATCGCCAAAGTCCGCGTGCTCGTGGAACAACTCCACTAACGCCTTCAAATCAAGCGTCTCCGGATACGTGGTATTGTCAGTACGGTGATATGATATGAGTCCTTGCAGATACAAGCCCTCCGCGATGTTCATTGCCCGTTTTGGCGTGTATCCAATGGCAGATGCAGCCCGTATGAAGCTCGTGGTGTCAAACGGCGTCGGCGGCTTATCGATTCGCGTACTCGTCGTGACCGAGGTGACGACGCCTTCCGTGGCCGCTTCTATGCCCGATTTTATCGCTTCTGCTTCTGCTTTATCCCAGAATTTCAGCGTTTTGTGGCTGACCTCGAAGATCTCGCCTTCGTCGTTCTTTACGTGCGCGTGCAGTTCCCAGTATGGACGGGGTACGAACTTCCTTATCTCCTTCTCCTTGTCCACCAGCAATGCCAGTGTGGGCGATTGCACACGGCCAACCGAAAAGAAATCCTCACCCAAACGATTCGCGGATAACGAGACGAACCGAGTCAGCGCTGCGCCCCAGATCAGGTCGATGACCCCTCGCACTTCGGCCGATGCCGCCAGGTTATAATCAACCTCACTGCGTGCGGCGAAGCTATCTTGTATGTCCTTCTCGGTGATTGCACTGTACCGCATCCGGTCAATGTGCACGTCGGGATTGATCTTCTTAATAATTCTAATCGCCTCCACACCGATCAACTCGCCTTCACGGTCATAGTCGGTAGCAATGGTTACGGACTCGGCATCTTTTGCGATCTGCTCCAGCGCCTTCACAATCGTCTTTTTCAGCGAGATCGCCACGATCTTGGCGTCAATCAACTTTTCAGGATTTATCTTGCTCCAGTTGTTGTAGGTTGACGGGAAGTCCAGTCGGAACACGTGGCCGCTGAGCCCTGAAACTACCTTGCCGTCGAACTCGTACGCATCCACGCTACCTACCTTTCGCTTCTTCGTTTTACCGCCGGAAAGGATCGCGGCGAGTCGTTTTGCAGTTGTCCCTTTCTCTGCGATGATGTAGTGCATTTTTCTTTTTGATTTTTATTTTTAGTGAAGTTTAGTTAGTTTTGACGTTCAGGTGTATAGCTTTGATAGAATGGTTCTATTTAAAGGTAAATTCCGCACAGACAGCGACGTACCCCAAAAAGTTCAAAAGCAACCAAAAGTTCAATCGGAAAATTTATAAGCATCCACGCAAATGCTAAGTGTGTAGCTTCGAGAATAAGGGACGGTGATAAAAACGGAGGCGGTTAAGACGCTTCTGAACATAGCGGCAGTTTCACTTGTTGTGGCAATGGCGGTCTACGGTACGGTGTCCTTTATTGCCGCTGAGGATCCATCAACAAATAATACGGTGGATCTGTTTTCTACAAACACCATTTACGTCCCCGACGATTATGAAAGGATCCAATGGGCGGTGGATAACGTAACCGAAAAGCCTTTATGGTGGGAAATAGAATAGTGATAGGAGCCAAAAATGGCGAAAGCTAAAAGTCTGTTCGAGAAGGTCTGGTGGGTGATCCCGCCTGTGGTTGTTGTCTTGGTTTTACCCTTAAGGATGGTATTTTGGGATATGGTTCATTACGATCGACCTCTCAGTTCATTCGTTGGTCGCTATGAGAAATACTTTTTAGATTTTTTATTTTATCATTTTTTTGACTTTTGGGGGGTAATTATTGCATTATTGACGATTGCATTCATGGGTATAGGATATTATTTGAGTAGAAGAAAATCGATAGCTATACGCACAGTTGTTCCGATAATCGCGGCGATTATAGGTTATTATTTTTCGTTTATACTGCTAACTTTCTTTGCGTGGGGTATTTACTAGTCTTATATCCTGAAGGCGGCAAAAGAAATGTTGAAAAGAAGAAGGAAAAAAGAAGAATTCTATATGGGGGCAAATCAAATACGAGCTTTTTCTGTGGTGATAGTCGTGACTGTGGTACTGAGCGTGTTTATCGGAATTGTACCAGCGGAGAATGTGAGCTTTACTGTAAGTGTAGGATATGCACAAAATATAGCTAATGCAGTGGGCGATTCGCAGGAACTTTTTATTGGAGACGCACCGTTCAAGATAAAGATACCTGCTCAAAATGAAGAGAGATTGAAAGCGCCTGAGAAGAGATTGATTGGTATACCTCAAGAGGGAGGAGGGGAGGCGTCCTTCCCGCGAGTTGCTCAACCACAGAAGGGTTTGCGAGTCTTTGAGTTTACCCGGAATGCTACAAGAGGTGTAGTAAGTAAAAACTTTGTAAATGAGTCTCAGTCTAACGAAAGTCGGAACATACATATCCTGGAGACTGCACAGGACGAGGCAAGTACAGCAAATCACAAATTGAAAGAGAATGGCGGGATTGATCTCGAAATAACCAAAGAATTGGAGCCAAAATCCGATTATAAAATATCAAAAGAAATTGTTTCTGGGTTAACAGATCAACCTACGCTGTCAACTTCTTCAATAGAAGGGCCATACACCTGGAGTGGAAATACAACCGAAAAGTTTTTAAGGGTGGAAATAGAACGGTAATAGGAGCCAAAAATGGCGAAAGCTAAAAGTCTGCTTGAGAAGATCTGGTGGGTGATTCCGCCGGTGGTTGTGGTGTTTATATTTATGCCGTTACAGGCATATTTTCAAGTAAGAAGGTATTATCTTACCCCTTTTGATACAGGGGATGTGGTTAATGATTGGGTTTCAACCCTTATATTTTTTTTTCTGACCAGGTTGGTATGATTTTTAGTATATTTATCGTTGGATTTATGGGTATTGGGTATTTCCTAGTTAGAAAAAAATCAATAATATTGCGGATTATAATTCCAGCAATATTAGGAATCGTAGGTTTTTACACCGGAGGTATAGTTGCATTGTCACTGGGAACACACTAATTATTTGGAGATGTAAAGGGAATAATGTTAAAACTAAAGGAGGAATTTGGATGAAAATGGGAAAAGGAATACCTAATAAAAAGGCAAAATGCATCAGCACTTTTTCAATAATAATAGTCGTGGCTGTGGTGTTGAGCGTATCAATAGGAATTATACCGGCGATCAAGCTCTGGTCAGATTAGGGGCAGAAAGGTTTGTAAGGAAGGCTTGGCTCCTTACTGGTCTGGCCCCTTATTGCCTCACATCAACCCCTTTTTCCCGCAAATACTCCTTAATCTCGTTAATCGTGTACGTCTCGTAATGGAAGATGCTCGCGGCCAGGCATGCGTCCGCGCCATTGACAAACGCCTCGTACATGTGCTCTATGTTCCCGGCACCGCCGGACGCGATGACCGGAATATCCACAGCCTCAGCAATCGCTTTGGTAATCGGGATGTCGTAGCCGTCCGTTGTCCCATCGTTATCCTTCGACGTTAGTAATATCTCAGCCGCGCCGAGCTCCTGCACCTGCTTCGCCCATGCGATCGCGTCAAGCCCCACGTACTCACGACCACCATAAATGACAACGTCGTACCACGCCTCCGTGCCGTCCTCCAGTTGCACTGGTGTCTTGCCCTCCGCGTCTTCAAACCTCCTTTTACAGTCAATTGCAACCACGACACGTTTGCCAAACCGTTCAGTAGCTTCTTTTATCAGCTCCGGGTTCTTAACTGCCGCGGTGTTTACCCCTACCTTATCAGCGCCAGCATTGAAGACCTTCTCAAAATCCTCGATGCTCTTTATCCCGCCGCCAACCGCCAATGGGATAGATACGTGCGCTGCTATCCGCTCGACCATTGAGATCATCGTGTCTCTTCCCTCGAAGGACGCGGATATATCGAGGAAGACCAGCTCATCGGCTCCCTGCGCATCGTATTTCTCGGCGAGTGCAACGGGATCGCCGGCGTATTTGAGGTTCTCGAATTCTATCCCTTTTACCACAACTGCTTTACCCTGCTCATCAAATGTTGTATCCAGGCACGGAACAATTCGTTTCGTCATTTTACGGCTCTTCTCCTTAGATTTAGGTTCCTTTATGATCTATTTGTATACATTACGCGGGCTTAAAAAAGATTGTATCATCTAAAGTCGAAGGATGAAAACCACGAGCTGCATAAGGGAAGCCTTGCTATACGAGCACAAAGGTAAAAGCGTAAGATGCAAAACCTGTGAGCGGTTCTGCGAGATTGCGGTGGGCAGGTTAGGATTCTGCAAGACACGGAAGAACATCGAAGGGAAGCTGTATACGCTGGAATACGGTGATATCGCCTCGATCAGTGCGAATCCAATAGAGAAGAAACCGTTCTTCCATTTCTTCCCGGGTACCAAGGCATTAACGGTTGGAAGCTACGGCTGTAATTTCGCCTGCCCCTGGTGCCAGAACTGGGCGATTAGCAAATCCGTTCCGACTCCTGTAGCTTGTAATTATATCTCGCCAGAGCGATTAGTGCAGCTCGTGAAAGAAATGGGCTGTCAGGGTACTTCTCTATCCTTTAACGAGCCAACACTACTGCTTGAATACTCGCTTGACGTGTGTACTCTCGCTCAAAAGGAGGGCTATTATAATACCTACGTGACGAATGGTTATATGAGTTCTGATGCACTGAATTTGCTCGTAGAGCACGGATTAGATGCGATGAATGTGGATGTCAAGGGCTGTAAGGACGCAGTGAGGCGCTATTGTGGTGCCGATGTGGAAGTCGTCTGGCGGAATATACGGGCTGCGAAACGAAAGGGTGTTCATATTGAGATCACCACGCTCGTTATACCGGGTGTGAATGATGATGCGGACTGCTTGAGAGGCATAGCATCGCGAATCCGAGACGATGCCGGGGAAGGGACTCCCTGGCATGTAACACAGCATTACCCCGCATACAAGTCGCGTGAAGGTGGTCTTTACAAGGGCGGACACCGGTCGAATTGTTGGAGCGTGCACGGGCACTAGGGCAAGCAGAGGGCCTGAACTACGTCTACCTCGGCAATGTTCCCGGGCATCCTTATGAGAACACGTACTGCCCGCATTGCGGCGAACTGGTAATCGGGCGATACGGATTTGACGTGGTCGATTCCCGCCTTACGGCAGCGAACAACTGCCCGGCATGCGGTGCTGCAATACCTGTGAAGAACGATTGGTGACAAAATAGTTTCGCCTGTCTATCCCTGCTGGAATTTAGAGGCCCAAATAATAGCTATTCTTTAATATGCCTAAACGTAAACATTAGATTATGGCGTACTCGTTCAACTACGATTTGTCGAAACTTCCACGAGGCTTTTTCAAAGATATTGCAAAGGTGGTGGATAAACGGCAATTGCACAAGAAATTGGGCGCGTTCTCGAAGACTAGCGTGCGGAAGTTCAAGGTGGATAAGCTCCTCGGCATCCAGTTGGAAGATGCGATCTCTATTGTTGAGGACTTGGTGGATCTCCAAATAAAGAATCTGATACACGAGGAGGATTTCAAAAACGCGGACAGCAAGATCCTGCTGGTGCCGCATTGCTGCCGGAAATACATGGATTGGCAGTGCAAAGCGGACTTCAATCCTGATTTGTCCTCGTATTCCTGCAACCACTGCTCTCCTGATTGTTTAGCGCATCAAGCCGCGGAATTTGGCAAATCGAAAGGCTACAAAGTCTTCATTCTGCCTGGCGGCTCGTGTATGAGGAAGATTCTGGAATGCATGCACTGCGATGCGGTTTCGGGAATCGCATGCCCGGAAGAGATAAAATTCGGGCTCAGTGTTGCGGAATCGGAAGGCCTGGCGGTTCGCGGTATCCCGCTGACAAAGAACGGCTGCGCAAATACTCAGTTCAACCTGGAGAGTCTAAAGGAAGCGCTCATTTAGTTTAGTGTGAGCCTTCGTACCTAACTCGACCTGCTCTGTTCTATCATCCTCCTTTCCCATTCCTTCCTTGTATGGGGAAAAAGGAGCCGAGATTGCTGACCGTACCTCTGCGTTTAGTTTAAATCAATCCCAACTCGGTCAATTTATTGAGTAATACTTCTACTGACTTTTCACAATCTCCCAAGGTCTTTCCGCCGGTGATAACCAACCGTCCGGAGCTGAAGATCAATATGGCACTTTTGGGGTCAGGGATTCTATACACCAATCCGGGGAAAACTTCGGGCTCGTACTCCATGCCCTCTAGCTTTAACCCGACCACAATGGCGCCGAGATTGAGTTCCGTGCCAAGATTAGCAGAGGCGACGATATTCTGCACTTTAAACTCCGGATGCTCTTCTACTTTTATTCCTATGCCTAGGAGTGCGGAAGCAAGCATGTCTATTACCGTTCGAACACCTGCTTCAGTCTTTGATCCCGTGCACACTATTTTCCCTGAGCGGAAGATAAGGAAAGCGGATTTCGGATCTTTTGTCCTGTACACCAAACCAGGGAATTTCTTTTTCGTGAACATCGCATCTTCTAACTTCGACTCGATGTATTCCAGATCGAGGCTCTCGGCAATCCTCGAATTCGCTACAACATTTTCAATTTTTATATCTACTTTCATCATCTTATTTACTCCCTCCAGTCCTCTAATAACTTATTAGAATACAGGGTAAGCTATACTATTAGTTGTGCTAACAGGTATAAAAGGTAAAGTTATATAAGTGACACTTTTAAACTGCTGGTAGGATAGATAGAGGTGAGAGTCTGCGGAGATGAAGAAGAGAATAAAGAGGATAAGAGGAACACGAACCTGTGGCGGTGGCTCAGCCAAGAAGAGAAGGGGAAAAGGGAGCAAAGGTGGCTCCGGCAATGCGGGCGCGTACTCGCATCACGTGGTACGGTCTTTGAAACGGGGTATAACCAAGGGACATAACGCCTCTAGACCGTATCAGTATGGTAGCAGTGACGATACGACGATGAACGTGGGCGAGCTCGAGGAGATGCTGGGAGAACTGCTCAAGGCGGGGAAGGCAGAAGAAAAAGATGATGGCATTTATCTCGATGCCCAAGAACTCGGCGTACAGAAGATCCTGGGGAAGGGAAACGTAACGAGGAAGCTGATGCTCAAGGCGGAGAAGATATCAAAAACGGCGCAGGAGAAGATAGAACGAGTGGGCGGTAGTGTAGATTTAGAGGCAGAAAGTGGGATATAAGTGTTGCTTGTATAGATGACCGAGATAAACTTTAAAGAGGCATTAACGGCTGCTTTAAGTAAATTCCCTATGGTAGAACGCCCCAGTTGGCACGTTCATTTCAAATCGAAGCTGGCGTGGACTGTTGGTATACTCATACTTTTCTTTGCGCTGGGTAACGTTCCGCTTTTCGGGTTGTCGCCGGAATCGTTGGACCTCTTCGGCCGATGGCGTGCGATCTTCGCAGGCGAACGATTCTCGCTCACTGCGCTGGGCATTATGCCTATCGTCGATGCTTCTATCGTCTTACAGCTTCTGGTCGGTGCAGGCATAATAGATTTAAATCTGAGCGACGCCCGCGATCAGGCGTTTTATCAGAACTTGCAGAAACTGCTTGTCTTGGCCTTTACCGCGCTCATTAGCATGACGTACGTGGTCGGTTTTTATGTGCCAAGCCAAGAAATAGCGAGCTTACTTGGTGTATCGCTCGGGACTATCCGATTAGTACTCTTCATCCAGATCTTCATCGGCGGAATGCTGATCTACTTCATGGATGAGGTGGTCTCGAAATGGGGTATCGGCTCAGGCGTGTCGTTGTTCATTCTCGCTGGCGTCTCGCAGCAGGTAATCACCGGCCTGATCAACTGGGTGCCGGACGAAACAGGTTGGGCGGTGGGTGTCATCCCGCGCTGGATCGAACTAGCACGACAAGGAGATCTTGGCTATAACATAGTGAGTGGAGGAATCTCGTTCCTGTTCCAGCACCACTTAATCGCGCTTTTCTCCACCATCGCGGTATTCTTCATCGTTGTTTACCTTGAAAGTACGCGTTTGGAAATCCCACTGGCGCATTCAATGGCACGCGGTGCTCGCGGCAGATTCCCTATCAAGCTTTTATACGCGAGTGTGCTGCCAATGATTCTTGTCCGCGCGTTACAGGCGAGTATACAGGGTTTTGGCAGGCTGTTTTATTCGCGCGGCATTACCCTCTTCGGCACGTACGAAGGTAACAGTGCGGTTTCCGGTTTGATGTATTATCTTGATCCCATTTACAGTCCATGGGACTGGTTCCCGACACTTGTGCATGCCGCGTATCCGAACGTTGCAGGCTGGCAAATAGCCCTGCGACTGGGTGTTGACCTTGCGTTTATGATCATCGGCGGAATGATCTTCGCTCTGTTCTGGATAAACACGACGGGCATGGGGTCCAAGGACGTGGCGTCTCAAATTTATCGGTCAGGGCTCCAAATCCCGGGACATCGTAGGAATCCAGTAACGATCGAGCGCATGATGGAAGGCTATATACCAAAAATAGCGATCATGGGCGGTGCTCTCCTGGGCGTATTGGCCGTCATTGCAAATATGTTCGGCACACTTGGGCAAGCATCCGGGACGGGGCTGCTCCTGGCGGTGAGCATTGCGTACAACCTGTATGAGTCTGTGGCATCAGAGCAGATGATGGAGATGTATCCGATGATGCGGCACTTCTTCGGTGGTGAATAATAAATAAGCGAGCGAGCAAGCAAGCTGCGAGGCGAGTGCCCGCGTAATTAACGCGGAGTGGAATCATTCATCAGCTTACCTTACAAAAGACAAGCGATATTATGAGGAACTCTGTGCATGTAGGCAGAGCACTGAACAGAACAGAACAGAATCAAACGACTCTTTTCTTTGAATTCTGCTCTACGTTCATTCATTCACTTACTTGGTTAATTCGTCTGCGATCATCTTCGCGACGCTTATCTCGCTGAAGATGGATTGTATGGTGTCGGTTGCGATGATGTTTTTGACGCCCGCGTTGAGTATGCGGAGGGTGGCATTTTGCACGAACAGGCCGTGAATGCACGCGACGTAAATATCGTTGGCATCTCGCGCTTTGAGCATCGCCGCAGCTTCTGCGATCGTGCCGCCCGTGGAGATGATGTCGTCCACGATGACCACGTTCTTGCCTTCCACGCTCAACTCTTTTGGCTTTATCTGCACTTCCTCGCCACTGATCCGTTTCTTCTCCAGTACGTCATACTCGAAGCCGTGAGGCGCAGCAACGGCCTTTGCCAACTCGCGCGCACCCTCGTCAGGCCCGATGATCACGGGCTTTGCGATCTTCTTTCTCGCGATGTAATCGCCAATTAACGGGGCGGCATCGAGCTCCTTCGCATCGACATCGAAATACCGCAACACCGCTCGATTATGCACGTTCACCACGTAGATCTTATCAACGATGCCGGCAAAGCTGATGCCGCGTGCAATTGCCCGTGAGCTGATCGCTTCACCAGGTTTAAATCGCTTATCCTGCCGTGCGTAGCCCAAATACGGAATGACCACGGTCGTTTTATGTGCCTCCTCGACGGCGTCAATCAATTGCAGCAAGGAAATCAAGCCGGAATCCGCCATGAGACTTTGCACAATGGTTACTTCTTCGCCTTTTATGTCATCGACCACACGCGTGTACAACTCACCGTCGGGAAACTTCTTGAACTCGCATAATGAAGCGTTTCCGCCCAGTTCCGTCGCAATTCGCGCAGCCAAAACCTGCGTGGTAACTCCGGGTATTATTTTCATATCTCATCCATCCACCTTACTCTACTCTACATATATAAGTTAGTTTATTTGCTGAGTTTATTTATAGTTAACGAGGCACTCGATACGAGAGAGACGATGACTCGCAAGTACGTAACCTTCTCGAAGAACGTTTTCATACCGGTGACGAACGTCTGCAGGAACGCATGTGACTACTGTGTGTTTCGAGCGCGCAGCCGCGACGATGCGTACGTTACCACGGTATCTGATTTTTTGACGGTTGTGCGGAACAAAGGCGCGGCGACCGAGGCTCTCTGCTCAGGGGGTGAGAACCCCGAAGCCGCAGCTCTCTCCTCGTTCTTCAACGACCACGTTACCAAAGAGGGTTTTTCATCGCTCGTGGCGTACACGAAGCATCTCTGTAAGCTCGCGATACAGCACGGGTTACTGCCGCACTGCAATTTGGGCGTGCTGAGCCGGGAGGAGCTCCTCGAATTAAAGGACGTAAACGCCTCAATGGGCTTGATGCTTGAAACCACGGCGGAGCTTGAAGCACACAAGAACTCGCCCGGTAAAGATCCTGCGGTACGATTGGAGATGATCGCAGAGGCTGGTAGACTGAAGATCCCGTTCACGACCGGTATTTTAATCGGCATCGGTGAGGGCAATGAGGACCGTATCCGCTCGTTAGAAGCTATCGCATCGGTACACAAGCAGTACGGGCATATCCAGGAGGTTATTATCCAGCCGTTCTTACCGAAGCAGACAACGGCGATGTGGCACCAGAAACAACCACGGTTTGAGGAACTGAAAGAGACGGTGCGTGCGGCGCACGTCATCTTACCGGCAGAGATAGCGATACAGGTGCCGCCGAATTTAACGTCGCCGAAAGAGTTGATCGAGCTGGGCGCATCGGACCTCGGCGGCATATCAGAGCGAACCATCGACTACATCAATCCGGAATCGCCGTGGCCTCGAGAGGAAGAACTCAGGCGTAAAATAGCACCGTACGAATTACGAGAACGGCTGCCCATCTATCCGCAATTTATCAAGCAGGGGTGGTACAGCGACGAACTCAGGCCGTTAATCGAGCGTTATGCGGATGAAGAAGGGTTGAGGCTGAAAGAAGGGAAATAGCAATTTTTGCGTGTAATAAAAAAATTTGGAAAGTTTTATATGTCCTATACGAAGCAAAGGAGAGTAGGGGGAAAAATGGCTAACCGAACGAAAAAGATAGGGATTTTTATTGCGGTGATTTTAGTGATGAGCACGGGATTGACTATAGTTGTTATGGGTGCACCAGAGGCTGATGAGAAGGCGCCGCCGTGCACTTCAAATCTTACTGGCTTTGTTGATCCTTACTGGAACGCTTTGTTTCAATATGACGTTGAAACTCCTACCGGTGATAATCGCTGCTTAGGCGTGGAATTCGACGGGACCTTCTTTTGGATCAGTGGAGGCGGGGATGATGCTACTGAAACTAACAAACTGCACAAATTCGACAAAAATGGCAATTACATTACCTCGTACGATCAACCAAATGCGTCATTTTGGGGTTGGAGAGACTTGGTTTGGGATGGCCAGTACCTCTATGGCAGTGAATCCACGGACATCGAACAGATAGATCCGTCTACAGGTTCCATCACCGGTGTAACGATCCCCGGGCCTCAAGACCCGAATAGAGGGTTGGCGTACGATCCAGCTACAGATCATTTCTGGACAGCGAATTTTAATTCCGACATTTATGAGATTGATCGAGCAGGGGGCCATAATAAATCAATACCCCAACCCCGCATCTCTGAGCATCTACGGCTTAGCGTGGGATGATCGCTCTCCCGGTGGGCCGTGGCTCTGGGTCTGGTCTCAGGATGGAAATCCTGAATGTCTAGGTTCACAATTCAATCCACGAACGGGAACATTCACTGGACTGGCGTTCAATGGGGTAGTTCCCCCGGGCGGAATCGCAGGTGGCGCGTGCTTTGCACGAATTGATAATACGAATGTGTTCGTCGGACTCCACCAAACAGAGCCAGATACCATTGTGGGATATACCTGGCCTACTGGAGCTCCAACACTAACACCAATCGGACTCATAGCGCTAGTAGGATTACTTTCAGGAATCGCTGCACTCAGCATGAAGAAGAGGAAGGGATAACCAATCTCTTTCCTACTCTTTTTTCAATTTTCCATCGAGCCTCGTACGAACCTCTTTCGGCTCTGATCGCCCACGGGTGTGCTTCATCACCTGCCCGACGAGGAAATTCAACGCTTCCGGTTTACCTGATTGGTAATCCTGAACCGCACTTGCATTTTCCGATATCACTGCTTCAATCGCCGTTTCAATCGCATCCGCACCGATACTGCCCAGCCCTTTCTTCGCTATGATCTCTTTGGGCTTAAGTCTAACTGTAAATTCCACAGAATCATCTATTATTTCTTTCTTCTGTACTAAACCCATCATACCCATAGGACGCGCATCCCGAGGGGTGAACTTAAAATCTACAATCTCCTTGGTCATGCCAACGTGATCGAGCATCTCGCGAATGATCTCCGTCGCGCCTCGTTCGGTGATCACACCCTCTTTCAAATAGGTTAAAATAGCGACGAAATCATCGGGCGAGATCCTTGTCAGTGCATCCTTCATAGACAGGGACCGATAATTCAACTCGCCTTTCAAAACGTCCGCAATCCAGGTTGCACTCAACTTCGGATCGATCTTCGCCGCTACCGCTTCATAAAAGTCCGCGGTATGGAGATCGAAGGTGAGTGCATTCGCATGCTCCCTCGTTATACCGTAGTGCTCGGCGAATCGCAGCTTCTTCTCGTCCGGTAGTTCCGGGATCTCCTGCTGCACTCCGTCTACATAGGGCGCAATGCGAATCGGCACGAGGTCTGGCTCCGGGAAATAGCGATAGTCGTGCTCGAACTCCTTCGTACGCATTGAAAGCGTGATGCCGCGTACTTCATCGTAATGCCGCGTCTCCTGCTGTACGGTGAGCCCGCGCCGCAGCATATTCTTCTGCCGCGTTATCTCGAAGAGCAGAGCGCGCTCCACACCCTTAAACGACGATATGTTCTTGACTTCCGCACGGTCGCCGCCCTCGATCGAGATGTTCGCGTCCACTCGCATCGCACCTTCTAAATCGCCGTCAAATACGTCCAGGTACTCCAGGATACTCCGCAACTTGTTCAGGTATATGCGAGCCTCCTTCGGCGATCTGAGGTCGGGTTCCGTAACGATCTCCACCAGCGGCATCCCTGACCGATTATAATCAACAAGCGCGTAGCTTGCCGTATCGATCGTTCCCTTGTACACCAGCCTGCCGGGGTCTTCCTCCATGTGCACCCGCGTGATTCGTATTTCCCGCTCTTTTCCGCCGTTGCCATCACTGTCTTCGCTCTCTATTCGCACCAGGCCGCCGAACGCAATGGGGAAATCATACTGCGTGATTTGGAACCCGCGTGGGAGGTCAGGATAGTAATAATTCTTCCGGTAGAATATTATGTCGGACTGAACGGCGCAGCCCAAAGCGAGCGCGATTTTTATGCCGTAGCGTACTGCACGCCTATTGACCACGGGCAGCGCACCGGGTAAGCCCAAACAGGTGGCACAGACGTGCGTATTCGGCTCGGCGTTATGATAATCAGTAGAGCAGGGGCAGAATAATTTGGACTTCGTGAGAAGCTGTGCATGACATTCTAAACCGATTTTTACCTCCATTTATGCGCTCTCCTTTCACCAAACACCCACTACTTTTATTACATAAACTTTTATGTCTTCGTGGCATATAAATGGATAAACAAAATGACGACAGTATACGATGTGCCACCGGATAAACTGGTAAAGATGGCCGGGGAGAAGTTGAAAAAGAACAAAGCGATTTCTCTGCCTAAGTGGGGCTTGGATGTCAAGAAAGGCTCGAATAAAGAGTTGCCGCCAGATAATGAAGACTGGTGGTGGGTACGATGCGCGTCCGTGCTCCGGCAGATTTATCTCCACGGGCCGGTAGGGGTGGCAAGGCTGCGCACCTATTACGGTGGAAGAGTGCGAAGGGGTACGAAGAAGGGGCGGTTCCGAGAAGCGTCGGGTAAGATAATTCGCGAAGTGCTTATGCAGTTAGAACGGGCGGAGTACGTAACGAAGACGAAGAGAGGTCGGAAGATCTCGCCGAAAGGGCAACAGTTTCTTGATAATACTGCGTACGAGCTGAAGCTTACGCACGCGGAGCTGAAGGAAGATTAAGTAAGTAAGGGAGCGTACGAAGAAAAATGGCCGGTGATGAAGAGGAGTTAGAAGCGTTACGAAGGCGAAAGCTTGAGCAGATACAGCAGATACAGCAGGGGCAAGCGGGGGTTGCGGGGGAGGAGCAGAAGCGTCAGGAGCTCGAAGAGGCAAAGAAGAACATTATCCGGCAAATTCTCACTTCCGAGGCGCGAGAGCGGCTAAATACCATTCGCATGGCAAAGCCTGAATTGGCCGAGCTGCTGGAGAATCAGCTCATTGGATTAGCGCAGACGGGGCGATTAAAGAGCATGATCACCGATGCGCAATTTAAAGAGATTCTGAAGCAGATAACGCCGAAGAAGCGTGAAATTAGCATTAAACGGATATAAAAGATCTGGCAATCATGAGAATGAGGCCGTGGATGGGAAGAGTTGGTTATACAGGATAATCATCGATTTCTTTACTCCTTGCTCCTTTCTGAAACTTTCCCGGGATAAATTTCTTCTTCTTCGGTTTTAGAGGTTGTCGTGAATTTTCGAGTTCGATTTCTTCTATACTGCCTTATTTATCAACTTCACCGGGCTTTTTTGCTTTATTTCACTAATGGGGCTGTCATGTCAAATATTCCTGTATAGAAGAAAAATCGGAAAGTTTTTATGCTCATTTGACGTTTCTCATGGTTACCTTAAAGAGAGATGGGCAAAGTGGAAGCGAAGGTGGATACGGTAACAAGGCACGACCTTCGACATGACCGGCATACTGTCTCATTGCTGACCGATCACTTGGTCTTTTCGCCAAAGTATCGCGGAAAGGTGTTAGAAGGCGAAGTTGCCGAAGCGGCGGAAGAGATGATTAGAAAGATCTGCAAGGAGATGGATATAGAGGTGATAGATATGGCAGTGAATGTTGATCACGTTCACCTTTTCATCAAAAACCCTTTTAGAAAAAGCGTTTACGGAAAAATGCTTCGCGGTCCACCGAAATATTCCGTGAGCTGGATAGCGAAGCGGATAAAAGGGATATCACGTAGAGAACTCCGCCAGAAATTTCCACATCTTAAAGAGTGGTGCCCAGATCATCTATGGGCGCCTTCGTGCTATCACAAAACTTTTAAGAAAAGTTTTACCAAAAACGCCTCGCAATCGGTTGGGCATGGCTGGGAAGTTGTTGAGCGGTACATCGATGGACAGAAGCGATACAAAGGGGGCGTTGTTGTCACGGTCAGAGGTGGCATAGACAGGCTCCGTACATTTGTACGGGGTATGTGACTTATAGGGGGTAGAAAATGGGGATCTTTGATAAAATATTTGGATCTAAAAAGAAAACGAAACAATTTGAAGAACTTGGGAGAATATTCGGAACTAATCTGGAAGGAGGACTGTGTGATATCTGCAATAAGAACCTTGGCCCAAGAGAAGGTACAATAGTGTCTATAAGTGAGATGAAAATAATTGCAAAAAATGGGTTTAGACCACATCAATTAGGTTTGATTCGCATGGCGGCTTTTCTTGGGATTCCAAAGGAAGCAGCAGATAATGACTGGTGCCAACGTGTCCTTGCTGATACTACACATTGGGTATTGTGTGAGACTTGCTATTCAAAGACACGTCCATATGCGAGGTAAGAATGCAGAGAAATTGGAGAGGTGATAAAAGTGGGTCTATTTGACAAAATTTTTGGTAAAAAAGGACAAATATCTGAGAAGCAAGAAGTAATTAAGGAAACGGAGCACAAACTTAACCACTATAGAGACAAGATGAGTGGTTTTTCTATCGAGTATCAGGATCTAATAGGGTGGGCGATTCATGAGAGAACGCTTGGTAAACTGATATTTGTGAATAAAGATACCAAAGCAACGCTTGTCTTAGGGTTCATTCAACTACCAAATGTCATTCCAGACCTATCGGACCCGATAATTTTTCGTATGGCCCTCGAAGATATTACGGGTTCTTACCAAAAATTGCATTCAAACTTCGTCATTTTGTCCACAAATCTTGTAACTAACTCAAATAACGGTGTAAACGGTCTGCAACTGGTCTATAATAACAAAATATCGGGCCACCTATGGAAGGGGAGGCTTATTGCCTTTTTCACAGGGAACAAAAGATATGACGTGACAGCCTTTGCTGAAGAAGAAAGCTTTGATGCCATGGACAACCAATTCTTTACCCCTGTAGCAAATAGTTTCACTTTCTAATTCAATATCACAAAAAGGAGCATTTTACAAACGGAAAGCCCGAAATACAGCAATGGGATGCCCCGCTTTTCAAAGCGGGGTGGAGCGGCTGGGGCTTAATATAGTCAATCACCCCAATTCTACCCGAACAATATTGGAAAATAATTTGATAAAAACCCCTTTGATTTCATAGACAATACATCTATCTCGGCACTAACCGCTAACCGCAACTCCTCTTTTGTATT
>Ga0307378_10002093_pt1 | contig 31244 bp, 15 predicted proteins | sample UN1MG_FD_202238 | JGI IMG/M metagenome (GOLD analysis project Ga0307378, IMG submission 202238) | Soil microbial communities from Risofladan, Vaasa, Finland - UN-1 | ecosystem: Environmental > Terrestrial > Soil > Coastal area > Acid sulfate soil | place: Finland: Risofladan, Vaasa | collected... | reverse complement strand
TATAAGCGTGTTGCTCATGATAATCAATTAGTCCAACATATGGTGGACTAGTCATTATTCCATCTATATGTGGAATTCTCATCTTGCGGCTGTCTCCGTGGTATAGCTCAACAGAAGCATCTGTACGCACACGTGCGAATTCTTCGATTCGCCTTAGTGTATCTAAGCTATATCTGTGCAAGAATTTGAAAGCTTCTTTGGTTGGTGAGCACATCCTAGAGTGTTTGTAACACCAGTATGGCTCTTTCTGTGAACGCTTTGGAAAATCTAGGTCAAAGTGAGTAGTAAGTCGTGCTGATCGTGCGGAACGTGACAGTATAACTTTTAAAAGGTCGCTATAATAGTAATTGCTTGTTTCAATAAAGTTGCGATACGTTAGTAATTCTTTTAAAGCTCTTGGTGCAAACCATTCTTTAAGATATTCATTGTCAGTATCAAATGATTGTTCTTTGAAGGGATTGGGCAAATCCTCAATAAAGAAGCTTGCTTGTCTCTTATCTGTCTGTGTTGCTAACCGAACTCTCTTTAATATATCTAAAACTTCCTTGCGGGTTTTAATTAGGTCGTATTTAGCTGTTTTGACACGAGCGAGAAGAATATTGAACGCTGATACATCATAACCTATAGAATTTATGCCAAGCTCATTTGCTTGAACAGACGTCGTACCTGAACCTACAAAAGGATCTAGAATAGTTTGTCCTGAAATAAAATACTTACGTAAAAATATTTCGACTAATTGGGGAATATATTTTCCAAGATACGGATGTAGCCGATGAACATTTTTTGTCCTTTCTCTTTCTGGTAAATCTTTCTCACGCCAATTCAAATTCAATATACCCAGTGGTGTACTACGTTTGACATCACTAGCTTTTGTTGGATTACAATGCGTCTGATATATCCCGACACGCTTTTCCTCACGAGTAATTTGCTGAGTTTCACCCATTTTTTCTAATAGCTGTTTCGGGCTTCTTTGTCCATGGTTATTATCAGGAATGATTTCATATGTCCTCTCATTAATCCGGTTAATTCTTACTGTGTCATCTGGTTTGAGCTTATGATATTGTACAAACTCCTTTACCCATGACCTCTTTCGAAAAATCCAGCGGGGCTTACCTGTTTTTTTGTCCCGAGGAATGTCTGTCTTGATTGGGCTGAGAAGCCCAATAGCTTTTATAATAATGTGTTTTCCTGGCTGATTTTTAGTAGAGCTTCCGAGGACATCATCAGGAAAGAAATCATGACCACAGGTCCGGATGTTTAGCTTGTTGTTTTTTATAGCCCCTGCAGTCAGTTTAATTACTCTTGATTCCATTCTTGCCATAATTCTCCTTTAAAAATTGCATCGTAACATGTCAAAAACCAATCTGCAAGTGAAAAGCGATAAGGCGCAAAACAAAGTCATAAATTCCCGGGACAGGATACGTATTTCCAGGCTGCCCCTACTATTTAGTATGCTGTCCTCCCATTCAACGTAGCATAACCATCAAGTTTCTCTTGAACGTTTACGATCTTTTTGACTACCTTCATCGCTTAGGTTGTCAATAATAGATGCCGTTGGATACCAGACTCTTAGATGTTTTTTCAAATGACCTTGAGCAGATAGTTTCTTCACTGTTGCTTTTTTCGCCACGCATCGGTAATGGTATCGTCGCTTTCCTTTTTCTAATTCGGGAACTTCTCCAAAAAAGATTATATCTTCGCATTTTCCTTTGTTAAAGTACTTGCAATCTCCGCACTCAAACGAATTTGGTGTCCAAACTCCTTCCGAGTAATTTTCGACGACCTGATCACAGTATGTAATCCACTGCTGACATTGAGGGCATCTGAAAGGTTGGTCATGATCAAGTTCTGCGGTAACAATGGGGACAGAAGTGGTCGTGACGAATTTAGTGTTTTGATCTTCCTTATAAAAACCAACTTCGATTCCAAAGATGCGACCGTCATCCTTGAGCACCAGGAAATCCGGAGGAGCAATGCTCCTCCCTTTGGTGATCAATCTTTGATGAAGAAGCAGTGGTATCACAAAACCAAATCTGCTATTAATCAAATAAAGGTAGATTAGGAACTCGATTGCAAGTCCTCTGGATTTGGGAAGAAGCGAATCCATGATTTTATAAAATTCTTTTCCTTCACGTCCCCAAATTATGTGGCCGTTATAATCTTTCAACTGTTCTAATTTCGTCTTTTGCTCATTGTTTTCAAAAAAATTCGGGAGATTTTGGGATAAAAGTGCTTTTAGAAGCCCTTTTCTAAGTTTTGGATTGGTAGATATGTTTTCTTGGAGAAGCAGTTTATTAGAAATCCTCATAACAATTTCTGTAAAAGCCTTTCGATGATCGTCTGAGGCCGTTAAAACGTAATAACCCCGGCCAAACACTGTATAAGTCAAAAGATCTGCAAGAGTCATCCCTCGGTGAAAACTATTCCCTTTTTCAGATCGGCCTTCTTTCCTGCCACCCGCATATAGCTCTCGAGCAAATTCATCATAGAATCGCCCAAGTTTTTCCAGTCTTGCCTCATTTCGCGCATATGCTGGGACCTTTTTAATAAAGAAATCCTCTATCGTCCTTAAGTGGGTTACTGCCTGATCTAATCTATCAAGAACTCTCTTCATTAATTATTACCTAAAATCCTAACATCCAGAACAACAAGTTAATTCCGGGGACAGCATACTTAATTCCAGCCGATGCCTGCTTTCCAAAACTCACGAATATTTCACGACAACTGGTATTTTATCCAAATCCACAACTATTCCGCTATTTCGCCATTCCCAAAATTATCTCAAAACTAATCGCTAATAACTAACAACTATTCCCCTTCGTCCCTCATCCTTCCCCCCTCGTCTTTCTTCCCCCTTCTCTATTCTCAATTCTAAATTTTTTCCCCTCTTGGAAAACAAAACTACCACCCCGGCCAAACAAAATCAACCTAATTCTTTGCCCCCAATGCCACCTAAATGTGCTGCCTGCGGTTCGGCTCGACGCCGCATTTCTACCTTCGGTTCGCACTAATTTTTTATCACTTCGTGCCTGCGTGATTGTATGATGCTCTTGCTGGCCTACGGTAGAAATGCTTAATCCCCCATCTTGAGTCTTGGGTCTTTGGTCTTGAGCGTAGCAAGTCTTGGAGATTTAAAACCAATTTCTCTTGATTTTCGGCAAAAATATGGTATAATACGCGTATATTAGCCAGTAGGCTAACGAAAACAGCCAGCAGGCGAAGTTACCGGCCAGAAAGCCAAGTCAAATTAGTCTCCGAATATCTTAATCAGAAATTAACCAATCATGAGCATCGAGAATCCAACTTTATCCGCCGCGGCGGATTTAGCTCACTTTAGGCACTTTATCCGCCGCGGCGGATTTAGCTCACTTTTCACTAATTTCCGCTCTACATCTGTAGAGAGCGCTCTACAAATCAGCCCTTTTTATGCAAAACAAACCCAATGTCAAGTACGCCCAAATCAACCTAAACTCTTACACGACAAGCAAATACGAAAAAATGGACACTTGGTGGATCAGACAAAACAAACCCAAACAAACCCAATTAAAGCCAAAACAAACCCAATTCAAACCCAATTGCTTCAAAGGCCAAAATTGATGCAAAGTGTGTATTTACAAAGGATTATGAAGAAAATGCGGCTATGGGCCAAAAAAAACAAACCCAAAACAAACCCAATCAAACCCAATTTCAAACGGGGCGCCTACTCGTTAAGAGGATGAAGTGAAAAATGCAGCAGCAACGCAAAAAAAGTTTCTGGAGGATAAAATGACAGCGCACAAACTACCCGCGAAATATGTCTTAAGAATTTTCTGCCTTTTGAAGTACAGATTGAACTATCAGAGCTTATCCTATTTTTTCTTCTTCTTTTCTTTTGTAGGCTTTTTGGGCTTTGGAGCTTTAGGTTTTTTCTCTTTCTTGGGCTTTTCCTCTTTTTTGGCTTTTGGGACTTTAGGTGCTTTAGGCTTCTTGGGTTTTTTTACCCTGGCAGTGCCGTCGCCACCGGTCATAAATGCCACAACGGCTACAAGTAAAGCAACTACGAAGGCCCCACCCATAATATACCAGATGAAACCCCGTACGCTTGAAAGAATAGAAGGCATCATCCCTCTTTGGCCTGAGACAGCCACGACCGCGGTGTAAATTATAACGAAAAAAGGTAAAAACAGAAGCATTCCCAAAATATTGCTTTGCATATCCGGTGCCGCTTCGATATACGGCCGGCCAAATGCCATCGGAACTTCCGGGGCCGGCTCGGAAATCATAGGCGCCTCTTCGTCGAGAATTTCCCCTTCTTCAGCAGCAACTGCCGCAGCAGAATCGGCGCCGGCTTCCTCTAAAGCCACTCCCCCGCCTTCGACCTCATCCGTGTAAATTTCGTCAAGAATACCACCTAATGAAGTGTCATCAGCCTGCAGTGAAAGGTCCAGCAAACCAGAACCGCTTCCGAAACTATCCAGATTGACATCTCCTTCGATCTCTTCCAGCGGCATTTCAGGCCCTGTACCCGCGGTACCCATTGGTATTGCGGTCTCGGCCAGCGTATCATCCGTTATCTCATAATCACCGTCGGTTTCACCGAGAACGCTGATTCCTTCACCTGTCAGAGCCGTGTCCGCGTTTGTCAATTCACTCTGAGCTACGGGAGCCCCCGTTTCCGGCGACAACAAAATCTCACTTGTGCCCATAGCCTCTTCCGCTGGTGCCAGCATCTCCTCTTCCAGAGCCTCCAGCTCAGGACTTTCATCGGCCGGAATATCAAGCTCAAATTCTTCGGCTTCCGGAATTTCAGGTTCTAACTCTTCAAGCTCTGAGTCTTCCGGCTCCAACTCTTCGGGTTCCAATGCTTCCGGGATTTCCGGTTCCGGGGCCTCTTCGGACGCCGGAACAGATGCTTCGGACATCAATGCTTCGACTTCCTCAACCTTGAAGAGCAAATTAGGGCCATCGCGAAACTCACGCAAGTTGCCTTCCTGGACAATCTGTTTTATTTCCTCCTCTGTCTTATTGAGCTTCTCGGCGGCTTCCTGTAATGAATAAAACATCCCAGCCATAATCACCTATCTCCTACATGAAACATCGTGTCTTACCACGGCTTGTGCAAGCTAATAACAAACTCTATTATCAGTCATTGTATCCAGACCTCCTGCAATATGCAACCTTTTTTTTGATGAAAATACAGTAAATCGACTGTCCGAAGGCTATTTTATAACATTTCGGTCTGCAAAAACGTAACTATCTCAAAATCTAAGCCACACATTTCGCCCACAATATGATATGAGCGGGATATGCCAAAAGGCACAATGAATTAGTTTTTGAAAAAAAGCAATAAAAGTTATAGGACTATTAAAGATTCTTTCCTTGACGGGAAAGCGGCTGTTTTGGTATAAATAATGTTAGTGAAGCTAGTGTCCGTGCATGAGGATTTTTTCGGATTTTGATTCACTCACTCGCGGATTCTTCTTGGTTTTGAACATATAAAGGAGGAGTTATTACGAATAGTGTAAGGGGCAGAGTATGGAACTAAAACTTTGCACTTCACAGTGAAAATTATTTTATTTCAATTAACAAACCATATTAATTTTAAGGAGGTCTATCATGTTTAGAAAGTCGATTTGTTTAACCTCTCTTATTCTTGTACTGTGGGCGATTGGTAATGCTGAGGCCGACCTGGTAGGCCGTTGGAGACTCGATGGCAACGCTGCTGACAGTTCCGGTGGTGGTCACAATGGTGAAATCTTCGGCGAGCCCAAATGGGTGGATGGAAAAATCGGTGGAGCAATGGAATTAGACGGAGATGACTGGATCGAGATGCCTGGGACCAGTGCGGCTGACGGCTTTGCTGGTTTAGAAGGTGAGGTGACATGGGCGGCCTGGTTCAAAACTTCCAGCAGTGGCGTTATCAACACACTCATGGCTCAGGGGCCCGCCGGAGCGGCACACGTGCAGGGTAATAGGTCAATTAATATCGAAGCCTCAGGTGTGATCATGATACGTGCTCACAGCGTTGGAGCTTTGACATCTCTCAATTCCACTGCTGTTGTGAATGATGGCGAGTGGCATCATGTGGCAGTGACGATCGCTTTTGAAACGGACGGAACCAGTGATACCATGAAGGTATATATTGATGGTGACCTGAGCAAAGGCTATGAGACAAACACAGTTGATATTAACCAATATAGCGGCGTTGCTGCTGATTTTATTGTAACTCTTGGCGCCAGAGGTACCACTCCTTTCAACGGCCTGATTGACGATGTACGTATTTACGACCACGCTTTGTCGGAGGTTGAGATTCTCTCCGCTATGGAAGGTAAGCCGTGGCCTTACGCCTTTGGCCCTGATCCGGCTGATGGTACTCTGCATGAGGACACATGGGTGAACCTTTCATGGATGCAGGGAGAACTCGCTGTCTCGCACGATGTGTATCTGGGAGATAATTTTGACGATGTCAATGCCGATGCCGAAGGTACTTTCCAGGGCAACCAGACAGGGACGTTTATTGTTGTCGGATTTCCCGGATTTGCATATCCGGATGGCCTTGTTCCGGGCACGACATATTACTGGCGGATAGACGAGGTAAATGACGCCGATCCGAACAGTCCTTGGAAAGGTCCTGTCTGGAGCTTCAGTATTCCCCCCAAGACAGCATACTTCCCCAATCCGGCTGATGGCGCCGAGTCTGTCGCTGTGGATGTACAACTTAGCTGGACGGGAGGTTTCGGTTCAAAATTGCACACAGTTTACTTCGGCGATAATTTTGACGATGTCGGCAACGCCGCTGGTGGTCTCCCCCAGGGAAGTGCAACATATACTCCCGGTCCGCTCGAATTGGCCAAGACCTATTACTGGCGGATCGATGAGTTCGATGCCATCGACACATTTAAAGGCGAAGTCTGGAGCTTTCTTACTGAGGGTGCCGTGGGCAGCCCTGCCCCGGCTAATGCCGCTATCGATGTAACGCAGTCACCGATTCTTACGTGGGTACACGGAGTCTTTGCCGATTCACATGAGATCTATTTCGGCACTGACGCAGATGCCGTCAAAAACGCCAATACAGCTTCGTCGGAGTATAAAGGCACTGGAAACCTTGGTTCCGAGAGCTATAACGCTGGCAATCTTGAATGGAATACTACTTACTACTGGCGGATTGATGAGGCCAATAACGCCAACGCCGACAGTCCGTGGACAGGCCCTCTCTGGAGCTTTACGACAGCCAACTTCCTTATTGTGGACGATATGGAGAGCTACAATGACATTAATGAAGGTGAACCGGGCAGTAACAGGATATATCTGGCCTGGGTGGATGGATACGACAACCCGGCTATCAACGGCTCTGTCGTTGGTAATGCTAATGCTCCTTTCGCCGAACAGACTATCGTTCACGGCGGTTTGCAGTCGATGCCGATGTCCTATGACAACGCTGTTGGAAAATCAGAGGCGACTTTGACATTGACTTCCAATCGTGACTGGACAGTGAACGGAGTCAACACACTGACAATCTGGTTCAGAGGTAATTCTGCTAATGCTGCTGAGAATTTGTATGTTGTTCTCAACGGCAGCGCAGTGGTCAATAATGATAATCCTGATGCGGCACAGAAAACTTCCTGGACCCAATGGAATATCGACTTGCAGGCATTTGCGGACCAGGGCGTGAACCTCGCCAATGTCAATACGATTACTCTTGGCCTTGGCAATAAGAATAATCCGGTTGCCGGCGGTGCAGGTATGATGTACTTCGATGATATTCGCCTGTATCCACCGGCGCCGTAGTCAGAAGCGTCTTAAGCGGCAAGTGGAAATCAATTACATCATTGATATTACAGATTTGTATTAACTCGGGGCTCGCCGATAACGGTCTTTCCAACTCAGGCCGTTTGTAGGCGCCAACTCATTAAAATTGAGCCATTAGTACTCTTGATGTGGCTTATACTTTACGAGCTTGTCGAAGAACCCCTTCCAGACATAGTCCTGACGGCTGTGGTCCACGTGATATGTTGTCCCCCCGCCGAATTCTTGAATTTCATGTTGTAGGTCCTTGATGAATTCGCTGTGTCCATCCACATAGGCAACATTGTACCCGTTCTCATGATGGTATTGAACGCCACGGCTCGGGTCGGAAAACATGTCCGCCATGAACGCCATACTGCCGCTGTCTTTAAAAGAATTCACAGCACGCCATTTCTTTTCATCCCAAAGGGACCTGTAATGATAAGTCGTCTGGACCCAAGATTGATTAGGACCTAAGTCCTCGGGAATGGAGCCTCTCGGCCATCCCCCACCACTATTGGAAGGATTTGGGGGAAGCTTGGCATATTGAAGTGTGGGATTGTTATTGCCGGGACAATAAAAAAGCTTTGGATCCTTTATCAGTTGGTGATAGAAGAGCAGGCCGTGGGCCATATAGCCCTTGGTTTCAGGATCGGCTTGACGACCGCTTACCCAAACGGCGTAGCTGCCGGAGCCCGGAGAGACTTCCATATGACAATAAGGAAACTGGCCGTCATTATCATCGGAGTAGAGGACGCCTGCATACCCGCAGGATTTCAGGTGGGCCCCACAGGCGGCTCGACGGGCCTGATGTCTGGCTTTCTGCAATGAAGGCATAAGAATAGCCATCAAGATTGCGATGATGGCAATTACTACCAAAAGCTCTATTAATGTAAAGCCTTTTCCTTTGCACATGACTTTTACCTTCATCTTTCAAAGAGAGATAAACAATTTAGCCGGTATGCCTTTCTGAAGTAATTATAACAAACTTGGTCATAATATTGCAAGCTATAGGCCTATGAAGCCATTTACAAAAAAATGAAACTACTTAATGGTCTTATTTAATGTCTGGCAGTAGGCTCTATAATATAAACAATTGAAACACATAACCATCTTCCTCACTCAACATCTATTACTTTTTCCTTGACGGGAAAGTAGATAATTTGGTATGCTAATGAAGTTTATGTTCAGACGAGAGGGCATCTGTTGATATCATTATTTCAAATTGTAATAGAGGAGGAGTTATGAATTGTGTAAGGAGCAGGGTATGGATTAAAACTTTGCACTTCTTAATAAAAATTATTACATCTCAATTAACAACCTAATTTCATTTTGAAGGAAGAATATCATGTGCAGGAGATTGATTTATTTGATTTCTTTTGTTTTGCTGCCGAGCATTGCTCTTACAGGTACGACTAAAGCAGAACTTGTCGGCTGGTGGAGATTTGATGAGGGCTCCGGCACTGTAGCCAACGACTCAAGCGGTAACGGTAACGATGGCACTTTCAATGGCGATCCACAGTGGGCCGCCGGCATATTAGGCGGCGCGCTGGAGTTCGATGGTACCGACGATTACGTTGAAGTGCCTGATAATGAGAGCTTGCACCTGTGGGAGAGATTCACATTAGCAGCATGGATTTATCAGGTGGAGTCAAGCAGCAGTAGAATCATAGACAAAATTGGTGCAGGTACAGCAAATGGTCCCCACCTGGATACTCATCCCGGGACGAAATTAAGATCCTGTTCTGGCACTTGTATTTCTACCGCTGCCGACCACACCTTAGAGGAGTGGCATCACGTAGCAGTAACTTTTAACGAAGGAGATGTGAAACTTTATGTAGATGGGTTTATAGAGGGAGAAGGAAGTGCTCCTTCGCCTTTGGCCGGCAATAGCTTGCCTTTAAGAATAGGAGCTGATAGCGACGGTCAGAGTCTCTTCCACGGCCTCATCGATGATGCGCGGGTTTACAACCAGGCGCTGACGGAAGCCGAGATTCTGGCCGCCATGGAAGGTGACGAAGGTTATCCGTATGCCCTGGGTCCTGTCCCGAAAGACGGTACCCTCCTTAAGGATACCTGGGTGAGCATGAGCTGGAGCCCGGGCGATTTTGCAGCTTCACACGATGTGTACATAGGCGATAATTTCGAAGATGTAAATGCCGGAGCCGAAGGTACCTTCCGGGGTAACCAGGCCGACACGTTCTATGTTGTCGGCTTTCCGGGATTCGCTTATCCGGATGGTCTTGTTCCGGGAACGACTTATTACTGGCGGATAGACGAGGTCAATGACGCCGAGCCGAACAGCCCGTGGAAAGGCAAAATCTGGAGCTTTGCGGTTCCACCAAAAACTGCTTACAATCCTGTTCCGGCTGATGGTGCCGCCTCTGTTGACCCGGAAGGTGACCTTAGCTGGACGATCGGTTTCGGCTCCAAATTGCACACCGTATATTTCGGCGAAAGTTTTGACGAGGTGAACAATGCTTCAGGCGGTATCCCTCAGGGATCTGCGACTTATCCTCACATCCCGCTTAAAATGGCAAAGACTTACTACTGGAGGGTCGATGAGTTTGATGCCGTCGATACATATAAGGGCGAAGTCTGGAGCTTCATTACTCAGGGTGCGGTTGAGAGCCTGGACCCGGCTAATGGTGCAGTCGATGTAACGCAGACACCGATTCTGACCTGGTCACCGGGAGTTTATGGTGCGTCTCACGAGATGTACTTCGGTACAGATAAAGAGGCTGTGAAAAACGCCGATACGAGTTCACCCGAATATAAAGGCAGCGGCAATCTCGGGTCGGAAAGCTACGATTCCGGCAACCTTGAATGGAATACAACTTACTACTGGCGTATCGATGAGGCAAACGATACCAACCCCGACAGTCCGTGGATAGGTCCCCTCTGGAGCTTCACAACGGCCAACTTCCTTACCATTGACGATTTTGAGAGCTACAATGACCTTAATCCTGACGACCCCGAGAGCAACAGAATATTTAGCGTGTGGATAGACGGATATGAGGTGCCGACAAACGGCTCTCTCGTTGGTCATGAAAGTGCTCCATTCTGCGAGCGAACCATCGTTCACGGAGGTAAGCAGTCGATGCCGTTTGCTTATGATAATGCTGTTGGTAAATCCGAGGCGACTTTGACTTTGACAGATATGCGTGACTGGACTCAGAAAGGTGTCGGAGTATTGTCGATATGGTATCAGGGAGACATAACTAATGCTGCTGAGACGATGTATGTTGTTCTAAATGGCACCGCTGTGGTCACAAATGATAATCCTGATGCGGCACTGTTAGATGTATGGACCGAATGGACTATCGATCTTCAAGCCTTTGCCGACCAGGGTGTGAACCTTGCCAATGTCAATACGCTTACTCTTGGCTTTGGTAACAGAACTAATCCCGTGGCCGGCGGTGCAGGCATGGTGTTCTTCGATGATATTCGTCTCTATGCACCTTAAACCGGAAACGCTGTACGTGTCAAATTAGCAATTTTAAGAGATGAGGTTTTTAATACATGTTGAAAACAATCTTAAGATGTCAGGCTTCGGTGTGTGGCCGGAGCACGGTTATTATTATTCTTTTTGAAGGAGGTCTATTATGCGTAGGATTTATTTGGTCTGCACTGTTTTAGTCTTGGGGCTATGGCTATCTGGAACTGTTGCCAATGCCCAAAATCAGATTCGCAACTGGGAGTTCGATGAGCCGTTTGTCACTGGCGGCGGTGGCGACGTGAATACCAACTGGTGGCTGTGGGAGAACGCCAATTTCACCGGTTTGTCGGTAGTTCAGGGAGCGGCCCTGTCGGGAGAAAATGCGTTACAGGTCGCTATGCCTCCCGGCGCTGCGGGCTCTTTACAGGTTTATCAATCATTCTTGAAACTTGAGCAGGGTGTTACCTACACAATCAGCTTTATGGCCAGAGCGGACGCCCCGAGAACCATTACTGTGAGGCTAATGGGACGGACGTTGTATAACTGGCAGACGTTCTGGACTCAGACTGGAATTGAACTGACAACCGAACCGCAGACATATACTTATCAATACCAACACACGGGTGCTACGGTAGGTGGAACCGGAGTTTTCGACGATGACATAGATTGGTGTTTTGACCACGCCGGCAGTGACGTAGATGCCTATTACGATCACATCTGGTTGGGCGTGGGTCCACCTCCTCTTCCAAATGCCACTGTCTCGGCGTACAATCCCAGTCCGGCCCAGGGCGCGATCTATAACGAGACGTGGGCAACCCTCACCTGGACACCAGGCGACACCGCAGTTTCACACGACATCTATTTCGGTGAGAGTTTTGCTGATGTGAATGACGGCACCGGCAATGCCTTCCAAGGCAATGAGGACTCGACGTTTTTCATTGTCGGCTTTCCCGGATTCGCCTATCCGGACGGCCTTGTGCCGGGAACAACCTACTACTGGCGAATCGATGAAGTTAATGATGCGGACCCGAACAGTCCCTGGAAAGGCAATGTCTGGAGTTTCTCGGTTCCATTCCGCAAAGCCCATAAACCCTACCCGTCTGACGGTGCCAGTTTTGTCGCCACGGACGTAATCCTGAGCTGGGCGGCGGGTCTCCAAGCGAAAATGCGGACTCTGTATTTCGGCCAGAGTTTCACAGATGTGAACAACGGTACAGGCGACACAAACAAAGGCCAGTTGACCACCACCACCACGAGCTTCGACCCCGGAATTCTTGCTCCGGAGACAACTTACTACTGGCGCGTTGATGAGTTCGATGGAGCAGTCACACGTACCGGTGACCTCTGGAGTTTCACAACAACACGCCCCGGGCTGGGCACAGCCATCGCCGAACGCTGGAATAACATCAGCAGTATCGATCTGAACACTCTCAAGAACGACCCGCGCTACCCGAACAATCCCGACGTGACCGAGACAGTCACCGAGTTCTCGTGGAATGGGCCGGATACCGACGACTATGGAGGCCGGATTGAAGCCTGGATCTATGTGCCCGACACTGGCGACTATACGTTCTGGCTCAACACCGACGATCAGGGCGAGTTGTGGTTGAGCACCGACGATGATTCGAGCAATGTGGTGCTGGTCGCACAGGAAAGCAGCTGGGCGGACCTAAATGCGTGGGGTAGCGGCGAGGAGCAGTCCGATCCCATCCCGCTGTTCGGCGGCGAGAGGTACTACATAATGGCGTTGTGGAAAGAAGCCGGCGGCGGCGACCACTGCCAGGTTGCCTGGCAAGGTCCCGGCATCCCGGATCGCTTAATCATCGCCGGCACCTATTTGTCTCCGTATAAGCCGCTCTTCGCCCACGGTGCAAAGCCGAGTAATCTTACTACCGGGGTCACGCAGGCACCCACTCTCGAGTGGAAGCCGGGACTTCAGGCAGCCTCTCACGAGATATACTTCGGGACTGATCCAGATGCCCTCGCCAATGCCACAAAGGCCTCACCCGAGTACAAAGGTGCCAGGACTCTGGGCGAAGAGAGCTTCGTGCCGGGCCAGCTTGCCTGGGAAAGCACGTATTACTGGCGGGTCGACGAGGTTAATACCGCCAATCCCGACAGCCCGTGGACAGGCAGCCTGTGGAGCTTTACGACAGCCAACTTCCTTATTGTTGATGATATGGAACTCTACAATGACATTAATGAAGGTGAGCCCGGCAGTAACAGGATATATCTTGCCTGGTTGGACGGATTCGACAACCCGGCTATAAACGGCTCTGTCGTCGGTAACTTTGATCCTCCATTTGCCGAGCAGACTATCGTTCACGGAGGTTCCCAGTCGATGCCGTTTGCCTACGATAACGCGGTTGGTAAATCAGAGGCGACCTTGACATTGACTTCCAATCGTGACTGGACAGTTAACGGTGTCAACACTCTGACGATTTGGTACATAGGCAGTGTGGCTAATGCAGCCGAGACGATGTACGTTGTTCTTAACGGCAGCGCTGGTGTCGATAATGACAATCCAAATGCGGCGCAAGCAGCTATCTGGACCGAATGGAATATCGACCTGCAGGCCTTTGCCGACCAGGGCGTGAACCTTGCCAATGTAACTTCAATTACACTTGGCCTTGGTAACAGGGCTAATCCAAGTGCCGGCGGTTCGGGTATGTTGTACTTCGATGATATTCGTCTCTATACACCGTAGCCGGAAACACCGTAAGTGGCAAATTAGCAATTTTAAGAGATGAGGTTTTTAATACCTGCTGAAAACAATCCCGAAAGGTCGGGATTTTGGCGCGTTGGGAAAGTACGGTTATTTTATTTTTTTCAGGAGGACTGTCATATTTAGAAAAGTGTTTCAGTTACAAAATATTGAGGACAGAGATGTGCTATAGTGATATACGTGGCATACGATGATTCCGAATAGTTTCCGGGAGAGTGTTGGTAAACGAGTATGAATCAATTGAGTTAAGTCGCAGAGCGACTGATAGTAAGGAGAATGTATCATGAGAACTCGAGTAGTATGGTTGGCAGTGTTTTTTTTGATAGGATTCATAGTATCCGTCCCAAGCCTCGCTCAAGACGAAGTCGAAAATATAATGATTAACGGCGGCTTTGAGGACGGTATTACTGATCCGTGGGGCGGATATGGCGGCGCCACCCAAGAAGTGGTTGACAAACTGGATGGCGCAGCAGTTCCCGAGGACCCGATTGAGGGGAACTTTTGTTTACATGTTGTGGTTGCCGCAGCAGGTGCAAATTGGTGGGATCTTGGTCTGGATCAGTCAGGACATGTTTTTGAAAAAGGCAAGAAATACACTCTTTCGGCTTTTCTCAAGTGCAAGGAAGGTACACTGGATATCAATTTCAAGCCGGAACTGGGACAAGATCCATGGACGGGATATGGGGAGGAAATCATAACTATGACGGACGAATGGGCAGAATATAGCATAACAACTCCTGTTTTTTCTGAGGACGTCAGTCCAGCGACCATCACATTCCACATAGGTTTTGCTGCTGCTGAATTTTGGATAGATGGCGTAAGATTTTACGAAGGCGACTATGCCCCGCCTTTCCTCGGAGATAAATCCTTTGCTTCGAGACCCGTCCCGGAGGATGGCGCCATACATCCGGATACATGGGTGAACATTTCCTGGAAGCCGGGAGATTTTGCTGTCTCGCACGATGTGTACTTCGGCGATAATTTTGACGATGTGAGTGCCGGAGCCGAAGGCACATTTGTTGGTAACCAGGGTGATACGTTTATCATTGTTGGTTTTCCCGGATTTCCTATTCCGGACGGTCTTGTGCCGGGAACAACTTATTACTGGCGAATTGACGAGGTCAATGACTTAGATCCGAACAGTCCATGGAAAGGTGATGTCTGGAGCTTTAGTATTCCTCCCAAGACCGCATACTTTCCCAACCCGCCTGATGGTGCCGATTCTGTGAATCCCAATGTTGAGCTTAGCTGGACGGAAGGTTTCGGTGCGAAACTGCACACCGTTTACTTCGGCGACAATTTTGACGATGTTAACAATGCCGCTGGTGGTCTTCCTCAAGGAACTAAGGATTATACCCCCAGTATACTTAAAATGGCCAAGACTTACTACTGGCGTGTCGATGAGTTCGATGTTATCGAAACGCATAAAGGCGATGTCTGGAGTTTCACGACTGAGGGTGCCGTCGGGAGTCCGGAACCTTCTAATGGCACAGTGGACGTTACACAGACACCGGTTCTAACCTGGATACCGGGAGTCAATGGTGCATCGCATGAGGTTTACTTCGGCTCTGATAAAGATGCCGTGAATAACGCCGATACAGGTTCACCCGAGTATAAAGGTTCCGGAAACCTTGGTTCCGAGAGCTATAACCCCGGACATCTCGAATGGGGTACTACTTACTACTGGCGTGTTGATGAGGCCAATAACGCCAACGCCGACAGTCCGTGGACAGGCCCCCTCTGGAGCTTTACGACGGCCAACTTCCTTATCCTGGACGATTTTGAGAGCTACAATGACCTTGATCCTGCTGAACCCGGGAGCAAAAACATCTTTTACACGTGGATAGACGGCTACGACAACCCGGCTATAAACGGGGCTCTCGTTGGTAATGAATTTCCACCTTATGCCGAGCAGACTATTGTTCACGGAGGTTTGCAGTCGATGCCGATGTCCTATGATAATGCTGTTGGTAAATCCGAGGCGACTTTGACTTTGACAGATATGCGTGACTGGACAGTCAAAGGCGTCAACACATTAACGATTTGGTTCAGAGGTGATTCGGCTAACGCTGCTGAGACAATGTATGTTGTTCTAAATGGCAGTGCTGGGGTCGATAATGATAATCCTAATGCAGCACAGATAGACGCCTGGACCCGATGGAATATCGACCTGCAGGCGTTCGGCGTAAACCTTGCTAATATCAATACGATTACTCTTGGTTTCGGTAACAGGAGTAATCCTGTGGCCGGCGGTGCAGGCATGATGTACTTCGATGATATTCGTCTCTATGCACCGGCACCGTAAGACGTGATGTGGCTGTTAAGTAAAATTGTGCAGCTAATGTAGTAGATTTGTTAATTCGGGGGGCCTATACTTATTCGGTATAGGCCCTTTTTAATCGGTTACTTGATTGGATTAGTGATATTAATTGCCTGAAAGTTTTTGGGTTATTACGGTGTGATTATCCTTGACAGGAAGGTAGATAATTTGGTATAGATAATATTAGTGAAGCTTGCAACTGCACTGCCGGGCATCTTTGGCTTTGAGTTAATCCAGCAGGTGCAATTCTTTAAATTTCGATAGAGGAGGATGAATATTATGCCAGGCACCGAGTTTTAATGAACAATCTATGCCTGGCAGTTAAGATTTTTACATTTCAATCAACAACGTAATATTTTTTTCAAAGGAGAACTATTATGTGCAAAAAAATGATTTACCTGGTTTCTTTGGTTCTGTTGCTGAGCATGGCCGGTAATGGATGGGCAGGTGTTTCGAATCCGATTCCCGCCGACGGCATTATACATGAAGACACATGGATAAACCTTGCATGGGAGGGAACCGGGGCTTCTTACGATGTGTATTTTGGAGATAATCTTGGCAGTGTAAAGGACGGAACCGAAGATACGTTCCAGGGCAATCAAACCGCAAAATTTTTTGTTGTCGGCTTTCCCGGATTTGCTTTTCCGGATGGTCTTATCCCGGGAACAACTTACTACTGGCGGATTGATGAGATACAGGCTGATGGCGTTACGATACACAAAGGTAACGTCTGGAGCTTTTCGATTCTTGCCAAGACTGCAAACAATCCGGAACCGGCTGATGGCGCCGAATTCGTAGGTCCAGATAACGTGGTTCTTAACTGGGCGCCGGGTTTCGGAGCCAAATTGCACACAGTGTATATCGGCACCAGCTTCGACGAGGTTAACAACGCCGCCGGTGGACTTCCCCAGGCAACCACAACCTTTTCACCGGGCCCGCTCGAAGCAGAGAAGGTTTATTACTGGCGTGTCGATGAATTTGATGCCGCCGAGACTCATAAAGGCGAAGTCTGGAGTTTCACGACTCCGGGCGCTGTCGGGAATCCACAACCAACGAATGGTGCCACAGATATGCAGATGAATAATATTCTGAGCTGGACGCCGGCAGATAGTGCCGCCTCGCACGAACTTTACTTCGGCACGGACAAAGAGACCGTGCGCACCGCCGGTAGCGGTTCGCCCGAGTACATAGGTCCCAAGACACTTGGTCTTGAGAGTTATGATCCCGGTCTCCTTGAGCCTGACACGTCGTACTACTGGCGCGTTGATGAAGTCGATAGTCAGGGCAATGTGTCGAAAGGCCCCCTCTGGGGCTTTACCACAGGTGATTTCATCCTTGTTGAGGGCTTTGAGAGCTATAGCGATGACGATGCGGCCGGCGAAGCCATCTGGCAACACTGGATCGATGGCTATGACATTCCCGAGAACGGTGCGCAGGTCGGTTATATGCTACCGCCTTATGCAGAGCCGTCAATTGTCCATGACGGTCTGCAATCGATGCCGCTGAATTATGTGAACACGGAAGGCGTAATGTATTCGGAGGCGGAGCTAACATTGAGCGATTTGCGTGACTGGACGGTGAAAGATATGAACACACTGACGCTTTGGTTTTGGGGTAAGCCGACTAACGCTGCTGAGCCGATATATGTCACCCTAAACAGTAGTCCTCCGATCTATCGCGAAAATCCAAATGCGTCGCAGATACCCACCTGGAACATTTGGAATATCGACCTTCAGTTGTTTGCGGATCAGGGTGTGGACCTTACCAATGTCAGCAAAATCGCCATCGGCTTCGGTGATAAGAATGGCACGGAAAGCGGAGGTTCAGGTTTAGTATATATCGATGACATTCGTTTGGGTAAAACTGCACATCCTGTTTTCAAACGATCTCTGCCGTTCAAAGAAGATTTCGAGACCATTGAACTGGGTACGAGCCCGGAGGAATCCGCCGGCACTGAAGGTGTCTGGACGGACACGCCGCCGGAAGGATGGTTTATTGACGAAAGTGGTGTTCCCGGAATAGGTAATCCGGACACTGACGGTGTAGCCGATTGGGCCGGTTGGGCCATCACTGACAAGGAATGGTGGATCCAGGCAGCCGGTGATCAAAGACGTACGGAATTCACATTAGGCCAGGGCGCCGTTGCCGTGGCCGACCCGGATGAATGGGATGATTTGGCTCATACAGATTCGGCATCTGAAGGCTGGTACAAGACCTTCATGAGCACGCCTGAAATTGATATCTCCGGAGTTCAGGCCGGCACGCTTCAGCTCACTTTCGATTCGAGCTGGCGGCCAGAGTACGATAGCGACTATCACCAGACGGCCAACATAACCGCTTTCTACAACGACCAAGAGCCTATCGAGGTACTCCTGTGGGAATCCGATGGCACCAGTCCGAACTTTAAGGATGACAATTCCACCAACGAGACCATCACTGTAGATTTGGAAAATCCCCCGGGGGCCACAAGTTTGGTTTTGACGTTCGGTTTATTCGAAGCCGGAAATGACTGGTGGTGGGCAATTGACAACATACAGGTTACCGGATTTCCCGAATAGAAGGTCTTCGTCCTTTTTCAGGCGAATGTTTGTGTATTAACTCGGGGCTTATACCGGGATTCGGTATAAGCCCCTTTTTTATTGCCTGTTGGTTTGGCTATCGGCGGATCTAGGATATCGATTATTTTGAGACTGCCCCGGCTTTAAATGTTAAATTGATAGTAGGTTCATACGATAATTCTCAAAAATAGTAACTCAAAATCCCTCTAAAAGCACAGTTTTTCCTTGACGGGAACTTGGATAATTTGGTATAGATAATATTAGTGAAGCTTGCGCCTGCACCGCCGGGCATCTTTGGCTTTGAGTTAATCCAGCGGGTGCAATTCTTTAAATTTCGATAGAGGAGGAGCTATTATGCAATGCGCAGAGCCGGAAACGGAAGATGTGTGCTTCGCAGATAATTCTTTTACATTTCAATCAACAATCAATATTTAATTTTAAAGGAGGACTATTATGTGTAAAAATTTGATTTATGTAATCCTGTTTACTTTGGTTTTAGGATTATGCGATGCACAGGCCCTTGGTCAGGAGTGGGACCGCGCTGCCTACTGGGACGGGCGATATCCATCGGCCTGGGGCGGGGGCGGCGAGGGTGTACGAGATGCTTTAGAAGCTGCCGGCTACACGATTCTCGACGCGGACCAGCTCAAGACGTGGATGGACGGTCACATAGCCGATAAAGAATTAAGTGTGGTCGTGTTCTGCCGAGACGTCGTACCTGACACTGTTGCAGAGACGATGACAAGCACTTGCACGATTCGAAGGTATCTGGATGCAGGCGGCAAGGTGGTATGGTATTCGGATTGGCCTTTTTATTACCAGGGCAGCTCAGACGGCACTATGGTCACGTGGGGCAGTGGCGGTGCGACCAGCGTACTGGGATTTAATGCCTCCAGCGGACCGAATGACACTTTGGAGGTAGTGGAAATCACAGATGCAGGAGCTACGTGGGGGATGACGGAAACCTGGGAATCAAGTCGGCCGACGTCTCCTACCATTTCTGAGAATATGACAGCCTTAGCTACAATCAGCGGCGGAAGTGCGGCGGCATGGGTGAAACATTATCTACCGGGCGATAATTATCGAGGATTTGTTCGGACATTCGACCGCTCAGGTGCGCCGACCATCATCGATGACCTTATACGTCTGGCAGAATACATGGCAACCAATTCGGGAAATCCCACCCCCGCTAATGGTTCCTTCCACACAGACACATGGGCGAGTATTAGCTGGGGACCGGGTGCTTTAGCTGCCTCTCACGATGTTTACTTCAGCGACAATTTTGACGATGTGGACGCCGGCGCAGAGAGCGCATTCCTGGGCAACCAGGCTTCAACAAATTTTGTCGTCGGCTTCCCGGGATTTCCTTTCCCTGACGGCCTTACTCCAGGCACAACATACTACTGGCGGATAGATGATGTTAAGGCCGACGGCGTCACGAAATATCAAGGTGATGTCTGGAGTTTTACGGTTCCGCCCAAGACCGCCTATTTACCCGACCCGGCCGATGGCGCCGCCTCTGTAGCTCCGGATGTGGAGCTTATATGGACGGGGGGGTTCGGTTCGAAATTGCACTATGTTTACTTCGGTGACAATTTTGACGATGTAAACAATGCCGCAGGCGGTATTCCTCAGGGAACTACGGATTATAATCCCGGCCCGCTTAAAATGGCCAAGACTTATTACTGGCGGGTCGATGAGTTCGATATCTTCAACACTTACAAAGGTGACGTCTGGAGTTTCTCTACCGAAGGCGCCGTTGAGCCCCTTGACCCGGCGAATGGCGCTGTGGATATAACGCAAACGCCAATTCTGACCTGGACACCGGGATTTGGTGCTTCGCATGAGATTTACTTCGGCTCTGATAAAGATGCAGTGAAAAACGCCGATACGAGTTCTCCCGAATATAAAGGCACCGGCAACCTTGGTTCCGAGAGCTACGACCCCGGACAGCTTGAGTGGAATACAACGTACTACTGGCGTGTTGATGAGGCCAATAGCACAAACGCCGACAGCCCGTGGACAGGCCCTCTCTGGAGCTTTGCCACAGCCAGCTTCCTTATTGTGGACGATATGGAGAGCTACAATGACATTAATGAAGGTGAGCCGGGCAGTAACAGGATATATCTTGCCTGGGTGGACGGGTTTGACAACCCGGCATTAAACGGCTCTGTCGTTGGTAATGCTAACGCTCCATTTGCCGAGCAGACTATCGTTCACAGCGGTTTGCAGTCGATGCCGTTTGCTTATGATAATGGTGTCGGCAAATCAGAGGCGACTTTGACATTGACTTCTAATCGTGACTGGACAGTCAAAGGTGTAAACAGTTTAACAATTTGGTACCGAGGCGCCCCGACCAACGCCGCAGAACCGATGTATGTTGTTCTTAACGGCAGCGCTGGTGTCGATAATGACAATCCAAATGCCGCCCAGGCGAATGCCTGGACTCAATGGAATATCGACCTGACGCGCTTTGCCGACCAGGGCGTGAACCTTGCCAATGTTAATTCGATTACCCTTGGCCTTGGTAACAGGGCTAATCCAACTGCCGGCGGTTCGGGTATGTTGTACTTCGATGATATTCGTTTGTATGCGCGTTAAACCGAAACCGGAAACTAAGATTGCATATTTGATATAACAGACTTTAAGTTAATTTGGGGCCTATACCAATCCGGTATAGGCCCTTTTTACTCGGTTACTTGATTGGATTAGTGATATTAATTGCCTGAAAGTTTATTGTTAATCAAGTGAGGATTTTCCTTGACGGGAAGGTGGATAATCTGGTATAGGTAACATTAGCGAAGCTTGTGCCTGCGCTGCCGGGCATCTGTGGTTTTGAGTTAATGAAGCTGGTGCAATTCTTTTGATTTCGATATAGGAGGAGCTGTTATGCAACGCACAGAGCCGGAAGCGGAAGATGTGTGCTTTGCAGATAATTCTTTTACATTCCAATCGACAACCAATATTTAATTTAAAGGAGGACTAATTATGTGCAGAAATTTGATTTATTTGGTTTGTTTAGTTTTAGTGCTGAGTATGGCTCTTACGAGCACGACTAAAGCTGAGCTTGTCGGCTGGTGGAGGTTTGACGAGGGCTCCGGCACAATAGCCAACGATTCAAGCGGCAACGGCAATACCGGAACCTTCAATGGCGACCCCCAGTGGGTGGCCGGCTATTTCGGTGGCGCCCTGGAATTCGATGGTTCTGATGATTGGCTCGATTGTGGAAGCAACCCGAGTCTGGACCTTACCACGTGGACAATAACATTCTGGCTCAAAGTAAATGAAAATAAGAATTACAATGGATTTATCATCAAAGGTAACGATGCTGCTGAAAACTACGAAGTATTAGGGTTCGCAGACGGGAGCTTTCATTTTCCAATTCAGCACACAGATGGCTCAAGAACATATATTAATACCGCCGCTGGAATAATTGTGCCGGATGAATGGGCGCATTTCGCTTACAGCTATGATGCGGCTCAAGGTAGAAGATTTTATAAAAACGGCAGCTTAATTTTTGAGGATACGGAATCCGGAACCCCTCAAGCCTCGACTACATCACTTGCTATTGGCAATGAACAGCCTTTGAGCAGATATGTCAACGGCGCTATGGATGACATTCGTATCTATAACCACGTGCTGTCCGAGTCCGAGCTTCTGGCTTCTATGGAAGGTGGTGAAGGATATCCTTATGCCTTAGGCCCCCTCCCGAAAGATGGTACCTACCTTAAAGATACCTGGGTGAGCATGAGCTGGAGTTCGGGAGATTTTGCAGCCTCGCACGATGTGTACATAGGCGATAATTTTGACGATGTGAATGACGGAGCCGAAAGCACTTTCCAGGGCAATCAGGCCGACACGTACTATGTTGTCGGCTTTCCCGGATTCGCTTTTCCGGATGGTCTTGTCCCGGGCACGACATATTACTGGCGAATCGATGAGGTCAATGACACCGAGCCGAACAGCCCCTGGAAAGGCAAAATCTGGAGCTTTAGTGTTCCTCCCAAAACTGCATATAATCCCGTGCCGGCTGATGGCGCCGCCTCTGTTGACCCGGAGGGTGATCTTAGCTGGACGGCCGGTTTTGGCTCCAAATTGCACACTGTGCACTTCGGCGAAAGTTTTGACGATGTCAGCAATGCAACCGGCGGTCTCCCTCAGGGAGCCACGACTTATACCCCCGGCCCGCTTAAAATGGCCAAGACTTACTACTGGCGTGTCGATGAATTTGATGCAGTTACGACATATAAAGGCAGCGTCTGGAGCTTTATTACTCAGGGTGCTGTTGAGAGCCTGACCCCGGCTAATGGCGCCGTGGATGTAACGCAGACACCGATTCTAACCTGGACACCGGGCTTAGGTGCTTCACATGAAGTCTATTTTGGCACCGATGCAAGTTCACTTGAGCTTAAAGGCAGCGGCAACCTTGGCTCCGAAAGCTATGAACCCGGACAGCTTGAGTGGAATACCACTTACTACTGGCGGATTGATGAGGCCAATAACGCCAACGCCGACAGCCCGTGGACTGGTCCTCTCTGGAGCTTTACTACGGCCAACTTCCTTATCATTGACGATTTTGAGAGCTACAATGACCTTGATGAAGGTGAACCGGGGAGCAACAGGATATATCTTGCCTGGGCGGACGGCTTCGACAACCCGGCAATAAACGGTTCTACCGTTGGTCATTTAGATCCTCCATTTGCCGAGCAGACTATCGTTCACGGAGGTTTGCAGTCGATGCCGATGTCCTATGATAACGCCGTTGGGAAATCCGAAGCGACTTTGACATTGACTTCCAATCGCGACTGGACAGTGAAAGGCGTCAACACATTGACAATCTGGTTCAGAGGTGAAGCGGCTAACGCTGCTGAGAATTTGTACGTTGCTCTCAACGGCAATGCAGTGGTCAATAATGACAATCCTGATGCCACGCAGGCAACAACTTGGACCCAATGGAATATCGACTTGCAGGCCTTTGCCGACCAGGGCGTGAACCTTGCCAATGTAACTTCGATTACTCTTGGCCTTGGTAACAGGAACAACCCGGTTGCCGGCGGTGCGGGCATGATGTACTTTGATGATATTCGGTTGTATCCTCCGTCACCAGAGCCAACTCCGTAAATGTTCAGTCAGTAAGTAAGATTATGTAGTTGACATAGCAGATGCACGTCAATCAGGGGCTTATATCGAATAATTCGATATAAGCCCTTTTTTCTGCCCATAGACAGTCTGCAGGCGGGAAAAACTTTTCATTATGGACCTATAAAAGTCTGCGTTCATTTCAATAAGTCCGGAATCAGCTCAATAAAGGCAGTTTTGAGGCAATTTGGGTTGAATTGAAGCGGACTTTAAGGTACAATATCAGCATCATTTCAAGGACGAGGGGGTTAACAAAACGGCACGAATAATCTGAGCAATTGCGAATCCATTTGACCTAATTTTGAGGAGGGTGTCTATTGGAAAAAGCAAAAGTCAAACGTTTTAGCGGCGTATTTCTAAAGCTGGTAAATCTGACAGCCGTCATTTGCATCGTGTGTTTACTCGCCGATATTGCCCGCTCGGTAAGAAATTCGGGAAACCCGAATGAGCAGGGAAAAAGCAATATTTTTAACAGGGCAAGCACAAAGAGTGACAGTCCGATAATTTTGCTCAGCACCACTATATCTGAAGTAGAGAGCAAAGACAGCTCTGTTTTGAATGAACCTAAAATAAAGACCGAGTCCGAACCGCAAAAGGTGGAAAAGGTCCAAACAATACCTGATAATGCTGCTACCCTGCAACCTGATGATTCCGAGAGTAATACCGAGAGTAATACTGAGGAGCCCGAAGAATGGGAAAACATCGAAATGCGTGTAACTGCCTATTGCCCATGTCCGGAATGCTGCGGTGAATATTCAGATGGAATAACGGCCTGCGGGTACGTGATACAGCCGGGCGATACCTTTGTGGCGGCCGACAGTCGATACTCCTTCGACACCGAAATGCTCATTCCCGGCTATAGCAACAGCCAGCCGGTGAAAGTCCTCGACAGAGGCGGCGCCATCAAAGGAAACCGGCTCGACGTGTTCTTCGCCACTCACGAAGAAGCCCTTCAATGGGGTGTTCAATATCTTGAGGTTAATGTACGTCGGAAAAACCTGTAACCGTGTAGAGGTCAAACAAATAAACCTTTTTTTTCCTGTGGAAACGCCCTCCCCTGGTCTCAGGAAATCCTTCCATATCCACACCTTCAAACCGGCTGATGCCCTGTAAGATTTTTATCTGTAACGGTCTTTCAAGCCTTCCCGACACCCTTATAAACCCCTGCAACCATAAGCTTAAAGTATATTCGAAAAGCTTCATCTTTTTTACGAAAATAAGGTTGTGAAGGTACGCATTTTAGTGTAAACTACGCAGGCATTTTTACGGAAGAAATTTTGATTTCTAACCTTATTTTGTATTTTAGCACAGAGGTTTACTATGAAAGTAACTTTCAACAGAGCGGCCCTTAGTGAGGCCCTGGGTCTGCTGACATCCGTCGTGCCGAGCCGAACACCCAAGCCGATACTGCGGTGTGTGCAAATCACTGCAGAGGAGAAAACAGTTCGGATATGCGCAACGGATTTAGAGGTCGGTATCAACTATCTGATCTCCGAGGTCCAGGTTGAAAAAGCAGGTGAGATCATTGTGCCGGCGGACAGGCTGGCGGCGATTGTGCGTGAAAGCGTTGACGATGTTCTTTTATTGGAAGGTTCAAAAGGCACGTGCGAAATAAAAGGCACCGACAGTCACTTTACGCTCCTCTCACCAGGCGAGCCGGGGCAGTATCCGGTGGTGCCCGGTTTCGATGGTGACGGTGATATAACAATCGCTCTGGGTTCTCTTCAGGCCGGTATCGAGCAGAGTCTGTTTGCGACGGCGAAAGAAAGCAGCCGCTACGCTATTAACGGCGTGCTGTGGGAGATTAAGGACAAGAAGCTGCTGTTAGTTGCGACAGACGGCAGAAGATTAGCACGGTGCAGAGTCAACCTGTCTTCGGCGCCGGCGAAAAACAAAGTACCGGGAAACATAATAGTGCCGGCCAAGGCGATGGGGCTATTGGATAAAATCGGCAGCAGCGAGAAAGACAGTGTGACAGTTAAGCTCGTCGATAACCAGATTATAATAAGCTGTGCGAACGTTGTTATAAGCTCAAATCTCGTGGAAGGCAACTTTCCAAAGTATGAGGACATAATTCCGAGCGATCACGACAAGAAGCTGACACTATCGACCGATGGTGCGTTGAGCGCTGTTCGTCGTGCATCGCTGTTGACGAGTGAGGAGTCGAGGGGGATTAAACTGTCGATTGGAAAGGATAAGCTGGTGTTTTCCGGCAGAGCACCGGAGACAGGCGATGCCCAGGTGGATATGCCCATAGATTATAAAGGCGAGGCGATGGAAATCGGCTTTAACCCACAGTTTTTGATAGATGTTCTGCGTGTTATCAAGACGCCGGAGTTCGACTTTGAGTTAGGCCAGTCGGACAGACCGGGCCTGATAAAAAGCGGGACAAATTTCCTGTACGTTCTAATGCCCATCAACTTAGGATAGTTATATCCGCCGGACAGAAACGGAGTTTTAAGTCTTGTGGAGAAGTATCTCATTTGAGATATAGGGTATTTTATGGGTGAAGACGAACAATTACTACGCAAAGCCGTCGAAGAACATAGGGTACGGAAATTCGACAGGACGGTCAGGCTGGGCGCCGCCGTCGAGAAATTTTTAACCGAGCAGGTTTCGCCGAAGCAGGTGAGGTTTGGCACGGTAGCTGAATTATGGAGCCGGCTGTTGCCGGCAGAGCTTCGCCGACACTGTGAAATTGTTGATGTTTCCGGCGGCCAGTTGAAGGTCAGGGTGGATTCGCCTTCATACAAGTACGAGCTTCAATTATGCAGTTCGGAGCTTCTTAAAGAACTGCAACAGCAGTGTCCGAGGGTTCGGTTGACAGAAATAAAATTCGTTGTTGCTTAAGTGTTATTTTGCAGCGCGAAAGCGGAAAAAATAGAGAGTTCATCAACTAACAAAGACGATATACAAGATAGAGGTAAAGGACCGGTATGAAGGATTATCAATACGATGCTGGCAATATAAAGATTCTCGAGGGTGTGGATGCGGTACGGAAGCGGCCCGATATGTATATCGGCGACCGCGGCAGCGGAGGTCTGCATCATCTGGTCTATGAGGTATTGGATAACTCAATCGACGAAGCAATGGCGGGATTCTGCGATAATATAAATGTTCGCATCCATCCTGACGGCAGTTGCGAAGTCGAGGATAACGGCCGAGGCATACCCATTAAGCAGCACAAAGAGGCAAAGACGAGCGCTTTAGAGGTGGTACTTACAAAGCTGCACGCCGGCGGAAAGTTCGACAATGACAGTTATAAGGTGGCCGGCGGGCTTCATGGCGTCGGCGTTAGTGTTGTCAATGCCCTGAGCGAATGGCTGGGAGCCGATGTATATCGGGACGGAAAGCACTATCATTTCGAGTGCGCCAGAGGAGTCGCCAAGGGACAAGTGAAGGAAATCGGGCCAACCAGTAAACGCGGCACAAAAATCTCCTTCATGCCCGACGAAGAGATATTTGGAGACTACGAGTTATCATACGATACGCTGCTGAAACGAACACGGGAATTAGCATATCTTAACGCCGGACTTCAAATCAGCTTCAGAGACGACAGGAATAAGAAAAAAGAGGTCTTCAAATTCGAGGATGGGATTAAGGAGTTTGTCAAACATCTGAATGAGGGCAAGGAAACACTTCATAAAGATGTCATCCATCTGGCAAGGGAAGATCCTCAGGCAAAGCTGAGCTGTGAAGTGGCGATGCAGTATAACGACGGATACACCGAAAACGTGCTGGTCTTCGCCAACAACATCCGAAACATCGACGGCGGGACACATCTTTCGGGTTTTAAGACGGCATTGACCCGGACGATGAATTATTACGCCAAAAATAATAACCTGCTGAAAAACGGGCAGGGGACAACCGGCGACGACCTGCGTGAGGGATTAACGGCGGTGGTAACGGTGAAACTCGCGGACCCGCACTTTGAAGCCCAGACGAAGGTGCGGCTTACTAATCCTGAAGTCGGCGGCTTCGTCGAGTCAACGGTTAACGAACAATTAGGACATTTCCTTGAAGAGCATCCGGCAGAAGCGAAACGGATTCTAAACAAAGCTATCCAGGCAGCGGCAGCCAGAGAAGCAGCAAGGAAGGCCAGGGAGCTTACCAGACGCAAAGGAGCGCTGAGCGGCTCAAACCTTCCAGGCAAATTGTGGGACTGTGCAAGCAAGGAAAAGGCGAGTACGGAAATATTCATTGTAGAAGGTGATTCCGCCGGAGGTTCGGCAAAGTCAGGTCGAGACAGAAATATCCAGGCGATTTTGCCGTTGAAGGGTAAAATCCTCAACGTGGAAAAGGCCCGTATTGAAAAGATGCTGGCACACGATGAAATCCGAACCATTATCAGTGCTTTGGGGACCGGTATAGGTGCCGACGAGTTCAATCTGGACAGATGCAGATACGGCAAGATAATATTAATGACAGACGCCGACATCGACGGCGCACATATTCGAACTCTGCTGCTGACGTTTTTCTTCAGGCAGATGCAGCAGTTGTTTGTAGAAAATAAGATTTATATCGCCCAGCCGCCCCTGTACGAAATCAAAGTCAAGAGCCAAAAGAAATCAGAGTATATCCTGAGCGAAAACCAAATGCACAAGCGGATGATACGCAAGGGTCTTGAAGGTACGGAACTTATCATCAGGGACGATAACAAAGGTAAAAAGGCACAGTCAGACCGGAACGGCTCAGCCAAGAACAAGAAGGCAAGTTCCAACGGGACCCGCGAAGTTTGCGACAAAGAGCTGACTGAGCTTGTCAAAATCTTAGCCGAGGCCGAACGCATCATAATGGTTTTGAGCAAACGCGGCATTAACTTCACCGACTTTATAAGAGCGTATTATAATCCTGCCAAAGGAGGACTGCCGCAGTTTCGTATCTGCACTGAAAACGAAGAGGAGATTTACTACAAAAGAGAAGAATACGACAAGCGGCTCGATGAACTCAAAAAGCAGGCTGAAGGACAAGAGGAAGAATCAATCGATGCCGAGGAGCTTCACGAGGTTGACCGAATCAATCAAATAAACAATCAACTTACTAAGCAGTTCGGTTTGGACCTGAATGATTTTCTGTCAAAACCGGCTAAAGGTCTTTCCGATGAGGCAACGCAAACAAAGTTCGAGCTTCTCAGCGGCGATGATAAATACCCGGCCGCATCGTTAGGCGATATATGCGCAAGCATAAGGCAGATAGGTGTTAAGGGAATTGAGATAAAACGCTTCAAAGGTTTGGGTGAGATGAACGCCGACCAGTTATGGGATACGACAATGAATCCGCAGACGCGTACCTTGTTGAGCGTCAAACTCGAAGATGCCGGTGAAGCCGACCGATTATTCAGTATCTTAATGGGCAATGATGTGGAGAAACGCCGAAACTTCATTCGCGACCACGCTCTGGAAGTGCAGAACCTCGATATTTGATTCATATTGCGTATTGCGCGCAAAAGAAAACCCGCCGCTTACATCGGCGGGTTATTGTTTTCTGTATCCTTCACTGTATTTGCTGGTGGGATCTATCAGCGACCCCTTCTGTTGCTGCTGCTCCGTCCAATCTCGTCTATGCCGCTGCCTTCCATCGCATCTGTGCCGCCACTTCTACTTCTGCTTCTCCCTCTATCACTACTACTGCCTCCATATAAACCATCTGTCGGAAAAGAAGGCGGCAACCCTCGGCTGAGGTTTTCGCCCAGACAGGGATATGAAAGGAGCTGTATCTTTTCCTGGAACTGGTCAAAAGAGATTTTGTTCTGTGCGAGCGCATCGATGTATGACTTTTTGGCACGAATAATAAGAACCGTTTGTGAAGAATACGCTAATTCGTCTGGTAAACTGCCCTTATATAGACTCGTGGTATTCTTATTTTTATCGTACACAATGAATTCATTCGTTCTTGAAATTACCTGAATAACAACATTGGACGACTGGCCGGCTTTCCCTGTGACTCTAAGAATTACAGACTCATCCGGTTTGAGGCCTCGGATATTTGCCGCATGTATGAGAGCCTTTGTAAGAGTGGATTTGAGGTTTTTCACCTTCCTGGCGTCATATTTTTCTTCCTGGCGATCGGAAGTGCGTCTTGCAGCCTCCCCGGGTGAAAATATCTCCTGTTTCATCTGCTCCCAAACCGGGTCGGCATCTTCTTCTTTAGCCTCCTCTTGCTCCTCTGTTTGTGGCGGAGGCGAGAGAGGAAAATCAACTGTAGTCATAAAGAGCGCACCATAGCCCTGAATGTACATAGCCTCTATGGAACCATTGTCCAGAGAAAAAGTGCTCGGTAATGTCACACCTATAAGGTCCATTCCTTGCCTTAGGTTCGACTGTGCCAATTCTTTATCAAAGATGCGGCACATAACAGTCATATCCTCCATTAAGGTGACCATGTCCTGCGGTTTTATCTGTGCGGTAGGAATCACGAGTACTTTCCCGCCGCCGTGCTGCCCTGAAGTGGCAATATTTAGCTGGAATAACTTTTTATTCAAATCACTCAAACGCGAATCCAGTGTTGTGTCAAGTCCGTAGATTACTTGCTGGCTTTGGGCTGGGGCCGGAGCTGGGGCCGGAGCTGGGGCCGGAGCTGGGGCCGGAGTGATTTGAGCCGTGGCGGAAGCCGTCGGGATTAAAGCAAGAATGATAATAATCGTAATGACTCTGATAAAAGATTTCATTTTTATACTCCTGTATTTAAATATATAGCTTTTAATTCGGTAACCAACATCCAAGATTATCTGTGTACTTCATGAGCAACTATATCTACTTCGGCACCTGGAGAATGTTGTCCGGCTTTTGCATAAGATTTAAAAATCCCGATACGCTGGCGAAACTGGTCATAATCAAGCTCACCCTTTGCAAAGGCATCGATGTCTGACTTTTTCGCACAAATCGTCAAAACAGTCGGCAGCAAATGGCCCGTATCAGCTTCAGGGGCAGTTTGGATAATCCTGCGAGAGCCTGTGCTTCCGCGAGAGCCTGTACTTCCGCCATAGCTGATGGATTGTGTGATAGTCGAGGCAGACCGGCGTCCATCTCCAATGACCGTGAGAATCACCAACTGCTCTGGTTTCAAGGCCTGGATATTTGTCGCATGTTTTAGTGTTTTTATAAGATTAGTTTTAAGGGTTTCGGCCTTTTCAGCATCGTATTTTTCTTCCGGCCGGTCATTCGTCCTGCTTCTTCGGGTCTCTTCGGGCTCATACATTTCCCGTCTCATTTGTGACCAGACTGGGTCAGTATCTTCTTCCTTAGTTTTCTCCTTTTTCTGTGCTTCGGGGGGCGCCGAGAGCAGCATATTTATTTTCAT
>Ga0307378_10002091_pt1 | contig 31267 bp, 22 predicted proteins | sample UN1MG_FD_202238 | JGI IMG/M metagenome (GOLD analysis project Ga0307378, IMG submission 202238) | Soil microbial communities from Risofladan, Vaasa, Finland - UN-1 | ecosystem: Environmental > Terrestrial > Soil > Coastal area > Acid sulfate soil | place: Finland: Risofladan, Vaasa | collected... | reverse complement strand
CGGGCTGGTTCGGTTGCGATCGCCCGGATCGGTGGGCAGGTGTGGCAACGTATCCACGCCAATGATCATGGTGCCCTTGCCTTTGGACGACGTCGCCGCACCCTTGGCAATCTGCTCGAATACATCGGCGAGTTGGTCACCGAGGAAGATCGAGACGATCGCCGGTGGCGCCTCATTGGCACCGAGCCGATGATCGTTGGTCGCCGAGGCGACCGAGACACGCAACAACCCGCCGAACTTGTGGACCGCCCGGATCACCGCCCCGCAGAAAACAAGGAACTGGGCGTTCTCGTGCGGGGTGTCACCCGGTACGAGAAGGCTGCCGAACTGCGCATTGCCCAGGGAGAAGTTGACGTGCTTGCCCGATCCGTTGACGCCCGCGAATGGCTTCTCGTGGAAAAGGCACTCCAATCCGTGCTTCTTGGCGACCGTCTTGAACGTGGTCATCAACAACTGTTGATGATCGGCGGCGATGTTCGCCCGTTCAAACATCGGGGCAATCTCGAACTGGCCGGGCGCGACCTCGTTGTGCCGGGTCTTGGCGGGAATGCCGAGCTTGAACAATTCCCGCTCGGTGTCCATCATGAAGCCGAGCACCCGCTCCGGAATAGCTCCGAAGTAATGATCGTCGAACTCCTGGCCCTTGGGCGGCTTGGCGCCGAACAGAGTGCGCCCCGCGTTGATGAGATCGGGCCGGGCCAAAAAGAAGTGCCGGTCGATGAGGAAGTACTCCTGCTCCGGGCCGCAGAACGAGACAATCGGATCGAAGTCGCTGTGGCCAAACAGCTTCAGGATGCGTTCCGCCTGTGCGCCCATTGCCTGCTGGCTGCGCAACAACGGCGTCTTGTAATCCAGGGCCTCCCCCGTCATGGAGACGAATACCGTCGGAATGCACAGGGTGCTGCCGTTCGGGTTCTCCAGGATGTATGCGGGGCTGGTGACATCCCAGCCGGTGTAACCGCGCGCTTCGAAGGTGCTACGCAGCCCACCCGACGGGAAGCTGGATGCATCGGGCTCACCCTGGATCAGGGTCTTGCCGGCGAACTCCGCTAACGTCTGGCCATCGGAAACAGGCTCTAGGAAGCTATCGTGCTTCTCCGCCGTCAGCCCCGTCATCGGGTAGAAAACGTGCGCGTAGTGGGTAGCACCGCGCGACAACGCCCAGTCCTTCATCACCGAGGCAACGGAATCAGCCACCGCCGGATCGAGTTTGGCCCCCTTCTCGATGGTCGCCACAACGGAGCGGTAGACCGACTTGGGCAGCCGCAACCGCATCTCGGCCAAGGTGAAAACATTGACACCGAAAATTTCCCCGGGCGCTTCGCTGGGATCGAAGCTGATAGCCGGCGGCGTGTAAGCCTCAACATTGTTGATTGCCTGTCGGCGCACCACGTTTCCACTCAACGGAATATCCTCTCGACTCCGACAGGCCCACCGCATCGCGGGCGGATGATGTTAATAAGGTAGGAAACTTCGATTCCGAACTTGTTACGTGGGCGTCAACGGCAGAATGCAGTTGCGGCGAACACGGAGCCCCTAGATTGAAGCCATGGGTCGGCTGACGTCACGGCGGCGAGTCGCTCATCTGTCGGCCGTGGGCGCTGAGACCAGCGTTACCGCCCGTGTCGAGACCGTCGTCGTCGAGGAGCCCTTGGAGATCCGCATCAATGGATCGCCGGTGACCGTCACGATGCGAACCCCTGGCTCAGATTTCGAATTAGCACAGGGCTTCCTCCTTACCGAGGGCGTCATCCACAACCGAGCGGACGTGGCAACGGTGCGCTACTGCAGGGGCGCCGAGCAGGACGGGGTGAACACCTACAACACCCTCGACGTCACACTTCAGCCCGGCATGCAGATGCCCGACCTCGACGTCACCCGGAACTTCTACACCACCTCGTCGTGCGGGGTGTGCGGCAAAGCCTCGTTGGAAGCCGTGTGGCTGTCCAGTCACCATTCCCCCGGTGACGACCCGACCGTCGTCTCGGCGGCGACCCTAACCGGGCTGCCGGACACCCTGCGGGCGGCGCAGAAGGTTTTCGCCAGAACCGGCGGACTGCATGGCGCGGCCCTGTTCGACCTCGACGGCACCATGCTGGTTGTGCGAGAGGACGTCGGCCGCCATAACGCGGTGGACAAGGTGATCGGCTGGGCAGTGGAGGCTGGACGCGTCCCGTTGGCGGGTTCGGTACTCCTCGTCAGCGGCAGAGCCTCGTTCGAGTTGACCCAGAAAGCGGTGATGGCCGGCATCCCGGTACTGGCGGCGGTGTCTGCCCCGTCGTCACTCGCTGTCGATCTCGCCGCCCAGTCCGGACTAACGCTGGTCGCATTCCTGCGGGGTGACTCGTTGAACGTCTACAGCCGACCCGACCGGGTGCTGCCGTAGCCCATCTCAGGGAGCAGGTCTCAGGCGGACTTGTCGCGGCGTTCGGTGCGCGGGGCCTTACGCGGCACGATGGTCGGCAACATGTTGTCCTGGACTGTCTCCTTGGTGACGACGACCTTCGCGACGTCGTCACGGCTGGGGATGTCGTACATCACCGGCAGCAACACCTCCTCCATGATCGCGCGCAACCCGCGAGCACCGGTGCCGCGATGGATGGCCTGATCAGCAATGGCGTCAAGGGCGTCGGCGTCGAACTCCAACTCGACCCCGTCCATCTCGAACAACCTGGTGTACTGCTTGACGAGGGCGTTCTTGGGGGCAGAGAGGATCTGGACCAGTGATTCCTTGTCCAGGTGGGTCACCGAGGCGATGACCGGCAGGCGACCGATGAACTCCGGGATCAACCCGAACTTGATGAGGTCTTCGGGCATGACCTCGCCGAAGTGATCCTGGGTGTCGATCTCGGCCTTGGACTTGACCTCGGCACCGAACCCCAGGCCACGTTTTCCGATCCGGTCCGCGACGATCTTCTCCAGGCCCGCGAACGCACCCGCCACGATGAAAAGGACGTTGGTGGTGTCGATCTGGATGAACTCCTGGTGCGGATGCTTGCGGCCGCCCTGCGGTGGGACCGAGGCCTGGGTTCCCTCGAGGATCTTCAGAAGTGCCTGCTGCACGCCCTCGCCGGACACGTCGCGGGTGATCGACGGGTTCTCGCTTTTGCGGGCGATCTTGTCGACCTCGTCGATGTAGATGATGCCGGTCTCAGCGCGCTTGACGTCATAATCCGCGGCCTGGATCAGCTTGAGCAGGATGTTCTCGACATCCTCACCCACGTAGCCGGCTTCGGTCAGGGCGGTCGCGTCGGCAATCGCGAACGGGACATTGAGCATCTTGGCCAGCGTCTGGGCCAGGTAGGTTTTGCCGCACCCGGTAGGGCCGAGCATTAGAATATTCGACTTGGCCAGTTCGACAGGCTCCGCGGTCCGCGACTCGCGGGACTTCTCCCCGGCCTGAATGCGCTTGTAATGGTTGTAGACCGCGACGGCGAGTGTGCGCTTTGCAGTGTCCTGGCCGATGACGTAGTTCTCCAAGAAGTCCCGGATCTCAGCGGGTTTGGGCAGTTCGTCGAGTTTGACCTCGTCGCCGTCGGCCAGTTCCTCTTCGATGATCTCGTTGCACAGATCGATGCATTCATCGCAGATGTAGACGCCCGGGCCCGCAATGAGCTTCTTGACCTGCTTTTGACTCTTCCCACAGAAGGAACATTTCAGCAGGTCACCACCATCTCCGATGCGCGCCATGGTGCCTGTGCCCTACTTCCTTCGCCGTCGGTCGTGCCGGTTCTGAGGGTCAGTCCCGTCACGGACTGTTTTGACGCTACCCGCTGGCTCAGCAACGGTGCGACCGATAAAGACGAATAGCGTCGGTGGTATTCGTTAGTCATTCCTGAGTACTGGTCGCGATGGTGAACATAACTCGTCAAAGGGCTCACCGCGGTGTGGCGCGCGCCACTGTGTTCTGGGCGTGTCGCGCCCGTGACCCGAGCGAGAAACGATCCCGGGCCGGCTCAAGCGTTCTGCGCGGAGAGTTTCCGGTACTCCAACACGGTGTCGATGATCCCGTAATCCTTGGCATCGGCGGCGGTGAGAATCTTGTCGCGATCGGTGTCCTTGCGGATCACCGCGGCGTCCTTACCGGTATGACGAGCCAGCGTCTCCTCCATCAAGGTGCGCATCCGCTCGATCTCGGCCGCCTGAATCTCCAGGTCGGAGAACTGACCCTGGATGACACCGGACAGCGAGGGCTGGTGGATGAGGATGCGCGCATTGGGCAGGGCAAGCCGCTTACCCGGAGAACCCGCGGCCAGTAGCACCGCGGCCGCCGAAGCGGCCTGGCCCAAACATACCGTCTGGATGTCGGCTCGGACGTACTGCATGGTGTCGTAGATCGCCATCAGCGAGGTGAACGAGCCACCCGGGGAGTTGATGTACATGGTGATGTCGCGGTCGGGGTCCAGGGACTCCAAAACCAGCAACTGGGCCATGATGTCGTTGGCCGAGGCGTCGTCCACCTGCACGCCGAGGAAGATGATCCGCTCCTCGAACAACTTGTTGTAAGGATTGGACTCCTTGACGCCCCAGCTGGAGTGCTCGATGAATGACGGCAGGATGTAGCGCGCCTGCGGTGCCAGCCGGGGGTCGGTGTGGTCAGTTCCGGTGGGCTCAAACATTGGAGGCTCCATTGAAGTGGGCGCGGGTGATGATGTGGTCGACGAAGCCGTATTCGAGGGCCTCAGCGGCAGTGAACCAACGGTCACGGTCGGAATCGGCTTCAATACGCTCGAGTGGCTGACCGGTGAACTCGGCGTTGAGCCGGAACATCTCCTTCTTGATCAACGCGAACTGCTCAGCCTGAATCGCGATGTCGGTGGCGCCGCCGGTGATTCCGCCGAGCGGCTGGTGCATCAAGATGCGGGCGTGCGGGAGGGCGTAGCGCTTGCCTTTGGCGCCGGCCGCCAACAGGAATTCCCCCATCGAGGCAGCCATGCCCATCGCGTAGGTGGCGATGTCGCACGGCGCGAGCACCATGGTGTCGTAAATCGCCATTCCGGCGCTGATCGAGCCGCCCGGGGAATTGATGTAGAGCGAGATGTCCTTGGTCGGGTCTTCGGCGGCCAGCAGCAGAATCTGGGCACACAGCCGATTGGCGATGTCGTCATCGACCTGAGAACCGAGGAAGATAATGCGCTCGGCGAGCAGTCGCTCATAGACCGAGTCGGAAAGGTTCAGCCCAATCGCGCCGGAACGCATGTCAGTCACGTCGTGATACCCACTTTCTAAACGTAAAAGTTGCCGATTCCTCAGAGGTGCTACGGAGCGCGTCTACTTCGACCCTAACCAACGCGGAGCCTGGGACACTCCCCGGTGCCGCACTCTTTCGCTGTCGGCGTTATTCGCCGTCGTCGACGGACTCGTCGGACTCGTCGGACGCAGCGGCCGACCCTGCCGGCGCCCCGAAGAACTCGCTGGTGTCGACCACGTTGCCGTCGGCATCGGTGACGGTCGCCGCCTCTACGACCGCGGCGACGGCCAGTCCGCGGCGCACATCGGCGAACACCGCCGGCAGTTGATTGTTCTGCTGCAGCAGTTGCACCAATTGCTGGGGCTCGACGCCGTACTGACGCGACATCAGCACCAGTCGCTCACTCAGGTCGTTCTCCCCGACCTGAATGTCGAGGTCATCGGAGATCGCGTCCATCAGCAACTGGGTCTTGACCGCCTTCTCCGCGGCCTCCCGATTGTCGGCGTCAAACTTCTCCCGCGTGCTGCCCTGTGCCTCCAGCGCCTCGGCGAACTTCGCTTCATCGTGGTCGAGGGGGTGGATCGCGTTATGCAAGGCCGAATCGACCTGCGCTGTGACGATCGCCTGGGGTAGCGGCACTTCGACGAGATCGAGCAGTGTCTCCAACGCGGTATCACGAATTTTCTCAGCCTGATGGATGCGTTTGACCCGGCGAACCTGCTCGGTGAGGTTCTCCCGTAGTTCGGTAATGGTGTCGAATTCGCTTGCCAGTTGGGCGAATTCGTCATCCGGTTCGGGCAGCTCCCGCTCCTTGATCGACTTCACCGCGACGGTCACCTCAGCGTCCTCTCCGGCGTGTTCACCGGCCAGCAGCTTGGTGGTGAAGGTTGCCGACTCTCCTTCGGAAAGTCCCACGATCGCCTCGTCCAGACCCTCGATTAACTGGCCGGAGCCGATCTCGTGGGAAAGGCCTTCGGTCCTACCGTCCGGGACATCCTCTCCGGCCACCAGGGCCGAGAGGTCGATCGAGACGAAGTCGCCGGTTTGGGCCGGCCGTTGCACGCTCGCGAGGGTGCCGAACCGGGCGCGCAGGCCGGCGAGTTCAGCCTCCACATCCTCATCGGTGATCTCGACCGAATCGACCGAGATCGTGAGCTTCGCCAGATCGGGCAGGTCGATGTCGGGACGGATGTCGACCTCGGCGGTGAACACCAGTTCCTCGCCATCGGACATCCGGGTGACTTCGATGTCAGGCTGACCCAGTGGCCGCAACTCCTCGGTGCTTACCGCCTCGCTGTAGCGAGCCGGCAACGCGTCATTAACCACCTGCTCGAGCACCGCTGCCCGGCCGACCCGGGCTTCGAGCAACTTGGCCGGTGCCTTGCCGGGCCGGAAACCGGGCAGTCGGACCTGCTGGGCGAGTTGCTTATAGGCCCGGTCGAATTCCCCCTGCAGTTCGTCGAACGGCACCTCCACATTGATGCGAACCCTGGTGGGGCTCAATTTCTCGACGGTGCTCTTCACGCTGGTACTCCCGTTCTTCGGCGGCTGCGGCCGTTCTCTGGCGTCTGCGGCGCTGGGCGTGTCGGGGTGACAGGATTTGAACCTGCGGCCTTCCGCTCCCAAAGCGGATGCGCTACCAAGCTGCGCTACACCCCGCTGCAGTGCTCCTTGCGCCCGAATCCTACGGCCACCCGGGCAGCCGACTGGAATCGGATCGCGGGACGCCGGTACATTTGGCGAAGCGCAAGCGCGCGGGCGTAGCTCAATGGTAGAGCCCTAGTCTTCCAAACTAGCTACGCGGGTTCGATTCCCGTCGCCCGCTCCAGGAACGTCGGCGTCCCGGTTTGGGAGCCATCGGCGCTGGTAACGACACGATCGCGGTTCGGTGCCGATTGGCGTCGGCGCTACTTTCCGCAGCGCGGCGACCGTAGATTCGTTTCCAGGTTCTCTCGCCCGTCCGGGCTGGATTCGCTCCTTTCAGGAGGCACGTTGACCGGCCCGATTGCCCCCATCGACGGCACCTGTTCCGATCGTTTCGCATCGGTGAAAGCCGCGTTCGAGAACAATTTCGCCAACCACGCCGAAGTCGGAGCCGCCGTTGCGGTGTGGATCGACGGCGATCTGGTGGTCAATCTCTGGGGCGGTCACGCGGACTACCGGCGACGTCGGCGCTGGAGTGAGAACACCCTGGCCAGTGTCTTCTCCGGAACCAAGGGCTTGACCAGCACCTGCGTACACCTGCTGGCCGACCGCGGGGAGATCGACCTGCACGCGCCGGTGGCCCACTACTGGCCGGAGTTCGGACAGGCCGGCAAGGCCGACATCACCGTCGCATCGGTACTCGGGCACCGCTCCGGCGTGATTGGCCCCCGCACCCGGATGCACTGGACCGACACCGACGACTGGGATCTGGTCTGCCGACGCCTTGCCGCCGGCGAGCCCTGGTGGCAGCCCGACACCGCGCAGGGCTACCACATGGTGAGCTTCGGGTTCATTCTCGGCGAGGTGGTTCGCCGGGCCACCGGCCGAACCATCGGCCAGTACCTGCGCACCGAAGTCGCCGAACCGATGGGCGTCGACGTCCACATCGGCCTGCCACTGTCCGAACACCACCGGTGCGCGGAGATGATCGACAAGCCACACATCCGCGACGTCCTGGCCGCCGGCGGTGCACCCGAGGACCCCGAAACCCTCGCCGAGCATCCGATGGCCGCGCTGTCGATCGCGATGGGCTTCGTTCCCGATGACGAATTGGGCTGTAACGAACTCAGCCGTTGGCGCAGCGCCGAATTCCCCGGAACCAACGGCCACGTCTCGGCACTGGGCCTGGCCAGCCTGTACAACGGCCTCGCGCAGGGCAAACTCCTCAGCGCCGAACACCTGAAGTCGGTGCGGGTCTCCCAGGGCGGATTCGACCCCGATGTCGTACTGGGACCCCGGGTTGCCGATCACGGCTGGGGTCTGGGTTACATGCTCAATCAGCGCGGAGTTGCCGGCCCCAACCGGCGCACCTTCGGCCATGGCGGGTCGGGCGGCTCCTATGGGTTCGTCGACCTTGAGCACCGCATCGGGTACGCCTATGTGATGAATCGCTTCGACGCCACCAAATGCAATGCCGACCCCCGCAGTACGGCCCTGAGCGATGAGGTCTACCGCGCCCTCGGCGTGCTCTGAGGGCCGTCGGCAACGCACTCCCCACGTACCCGGGGGCTGGGTACTCTGGGGCCATGAACAATGCGCTCCTGCTTCTCATCGCCGTTGTCACGGGAACCATCGGCTTCACGATGTGGCGTTCGTCGCAGGCGTCGGGCACCCGCACCGCCAACAGCCTGTCCGATGCCAAGGCTGACGCCCGCCGCGTGATCGAACGCCTTGGCGGCCAGGTGCTTAACCTCACCGGCACCGACGAGGCCTCTCGTCAGGCGCTGGCGGATGCCTCGGAACGTTTCACCGCGGCCTCCTCACAGATCGACCAGGCGACGACGGCCAAGCAGGCGATGCTGGCCAAGGAAAGCGCCGTGGAGGGTCTGTACTACGTGCGCGCCGCCCGCACCGCCATGGGCATGGACCCGGGTCCCGAACTCGAGGCCATCGCCGGTCAGAAGGCGGCCGGGACGGTCACCGAAGACCGCCGGGTGCAATTCGAGGGACGCGAGATCGAGGCCTCCCCGGTTCCGTCAGGGCGCACCCCGAACTACTACCCCGGTGGCCGGGTGGCCGGCCGACCGGTGCCCGCTGGCTGGTATTCCGAACCGTGGTGGAAGCCGGCACTGGTCGCCGGGGCCTGGGGCATGGGCTCGGTCCTGCTGTTCGACGCGATGTTCTCCGGAATGGGCGGCGTAGGTTACGGCGCCGCCGGCTTCGAGAACGGCTACGGCACCGGGTTCGATCAGGGCTTCGACGCCGGCTATGACCAGGGCATGGACGCCGGCGGCGGCGACTTCGGCGGCGGCGACTTCGGCGGCGGCGACTTCGGCGGCGGCGACTTCGGCGGATTCGGCGACTTCTAGACCCTGCGTCAGCTCTGGTAGACCCTGCGTCAGCTTTGGCAGGCCGGGCACCAGAACAGGTTGCGGCCCTCCATCTCGGCGGTGCGGATCGGGGTGTCGCAAATCCGGCACGGTTCGCCCGACCGGCGGTACACGTAGGTGCGCGGGCGCTTGGGCCCGTAGGCCGACGGTCCGTGGTCGTGTTCGGGGCGCACCACAATGATGCGGCCCTTCCGGACGCCGACCTTCATCAATTCGACCAGATCTGTCCAGGCGTCGGCAAACTCGAACTCCCGGATGTCGCGGCCTAGCCGGTAGGGGTCGATACCCTGCCGGAAGAGCAGCTCGCTGCGGTATACGTTGCCCACCCCGGCCAAAACTTTCTGGTCCATGAGTAGCGCACCGATCGCCTTGCGGGACTTGGTGATCCGCGCCCAGGCCGGGGCCGGGTCGGCGTCTTTACGCAACGGGTCCGGCCCCAAACGGTCCAGGATCATCGACATCTGCGCCTCGTCGATCACCTCACAGGCGGTCGGGCCACGCAGGTCGGTGCCCCATTCGGCGCCGACGATCCGCATCCGCACCTGACCCACCGGGTCAGCCATCGGGGTCCTGGCCTGGCGGAAGCTCCCGTACAAACCGAGGTGCACGTGCACGATCGGATCGCCGTCCCCCCCATAGTGGTGGAACAGGTGCTTGCCCCACGCCGAAGCGCGTCGAAACACCTGCCCGTCCACCAGTGCCGCGTCGGGAAACCGACCCTGCGGGCTCGAGACCGCGACCGGAGCGCCTCCGAAGCGGCGCTGATGCAACCGCGCAAGCCGGTGCAGCGCATGACCCTCGGGCATCGGGGACCGGCCGCTACAGCGAGGTGCCGGGCACCGGCGGCGGCACGTGAGTACGTTCGTAGTCCGCCAGGATGTCGATACGGCGTTGGTGGCGTTGGGCTTTCGACCACTCGGTGCCGACGAAAGCGTCGACGATGGCGAGCATCTCGGCCTCGGTGTGCATGCGGCCACCAATGCCGATTACCTGTGCGTTGTTGTGCTCGCGGGCCAGTGTTGCGGTCTCGACATTCCAGCCCAGCGCGCACCGTACCCCCGGCACCTTGTTCGCGGCGATCTGCTCGCCGTTACCCGACCCACCGAGCACGATTCCCAGGCTGCCCGGGTCGGCGACGGTGCGCGCCGCGGCGGCGATGCAGAACGCCGGGTAGTCGTCCTCGGCGTCGTAGGCGAACGCGCCGCAGTCGATCGGCTCGTGACCGGCCTTTGTCAGGTGGGCGATGATCGCCTGCTTGAATTCGTAGCCGGCGTGGTCGCCGCCAAGGTAGACGCGCATGCCGGTCATTGTGGCAGACCGATCCAACGAGAGATGCTCAATCGTATTGGGGTCCCTCGGTACGACTGCGTTTGAGTTCGAAAAAGTGGGGATAGGTCGCGAAGGTCATCGCCGCGTCCCACAACTGCCCGGCCTGCTCACCGCGCGGGATACGCGACAGCACCGGGCCGAAGAAGGCGACCCCGTCGACGTGGATCGTGGGGGTACCGACATCGGAGCCGACGGCATTCATTCCAGCGTGGTGACTCGCGCGCAACGCCTCGTCGTAAGAGGAATCGTCAGCGGCGGCCGCCAACTCGGCCGGCAGGCCAGCTTCGGCGAGCGACTCGGCGATGACCTGACCAAGGTCCTTGTTGCCGCCGTTGTGGATGTGGGTGCCCATCGCGGTGTAGAGCGGGCCCAGCACGTGGGAGCCGTGCGCGGCTTCGGCGGCGACGGCGACCCGCACCGGCCCCCAGGCCTTCGTCATCAACTCCTGGTACTGCTCGGGAAGGTCGCGGCCCTCATTGAGCACCGCCAGGCTCATCACCTGAAAACGCACCTCGACATCGCGAACCTTCTCGACCTCCAAAACCCACCGCGAGGTGATCCACGCCCACGGGCAGAGCGGGTCGAACCAGAAATCAGCACGGGAATGTGAACCTGTCGCAGTCATCCCATCAGGATAGGTTGAGAACCGTGCTGCCGAATCTAACCCGCAACCAAGCCATCGAGCGCGCGGCCCTGGTCACCGTCGATCGCTACCGGATCCAACTCGACCTCACTGATCGGAACGGCCGGCCTGGCGACAAGAACTTCCGGTCCACCACAACGGTCGAGTTCGAGGCGCTGCCGGGCGCCGACACCTACATCGACCTGGCCGCCGCAACAGTCCATCGCGCTGTGCTCAACGGCCACACCATCGACACCTCCGACTACGACGAGTCACGCGGGATAATGCTGGCAGGGTTGGCCCCAAAGAACGTCTTGATGGTGGAGGCGGATTGCCGCTACTCCCACACCGGCGAGGGTCTGCACCGCTTCGTCGACCCCGTCGACGGCGAGGTCTATCTCTACTCGCAGTTCGAAACCGCGGACGCCAAAAGGATGTTTGCGTGTTTCGACCAACCGGACATCAAGGCCGCCTTCGATATCAGCGTGATTGCGCCGACGCACTGGCAGGTGATCTCCAACGGTGCCGGGGCTGGCGTCACCGACCAGGGCGGGAAAAGTGTTCACACGTTCGCGACGACGGCGCGACTGAGCACCTATCTGGTGGCGTTGATCGCCGGACCCTACGCCCGATGGAACGACGTCTACTCCGATGAGCATTGCGAGATTCCACTTGGGCTCTTCTGCCGCGCCTCGCTGGCCCCGTTCATGGACCACGAACGCCTGTTCACCGAGACCAAGCAGGGCTTTGACTTCTACCATGCCAACTTCGGCGTGCCCTACCCCTTCGGCAAGTACGACCAGTTGTTCGTTCCGGAGTTCAACGCCGGCGCGATGGAGAATGCCGGCGCGGTGACCTTCCTCGAGGACTATGTCTTTCGCAGCAGGGTGACCCGTGCATCGTATGAGCGGCGTGCCGAGACGGTGCTGCACGAGATGGCGCACATGTGGTTCGGCGACCTGGTCACCATGCGCTGGTGGGACGATCTGTGGCTCAACGAGTCCTTCGCAACTTTCGCCTCCGTGCTCTGCCAGGCCGATGCCACCGAGTACAGCGAGGCCTGGACGACCTTCGCCAACGTGGAGAAGTCCTGGGCCTACCGCCAGGACCAGTTGCCGTCCACCCATCCGATCGCCGCCGATATTCCGGATCTGCACGCCGTCGAGGTGAACTTCGACGGCATCACCTACGCCAAGGGCGCCAGTGTTCTCAAACAACTCGTTGCCTACGTCGGCCTTGAGCACTTCCTGGCCGGACTTCGGGACTACTTCGCCGCGCATGCGTTCGACAACGCCACCTTCGACGACCTGCTTTTTGCCCTCGAGCGCGCCTCCGGCCGGGACCTGTCCGACTGGGGTCGACAATGGCTCAAAACCACCGGCCTGAACACCCTGCGGGCCGACTTCGACGTCGATGCCGACGGGAAATTCACCCGCTTCGCCATTGTGCAGGGCGGCGCCACCCCCGGGGCCGGTGAGACCCGGGTGCATCGACTGGCCGTCGGCGTCTATGACGACCGGGACGATTCCGGCCGGTTGGTGCGAGTACACCGCGAGGAGTTCGACGTTGTCGGACCCATCACCGAAGTGCCTGCGCTACAGGGTATTCCGCGTGGCAAACTGGTTCTGATCAACGACGACGACCTGACCTACTGTTCGATGCGTCTTGACCCGGAGTCATTGACCGTAGCCACGGCCCGAATCGCCGACATCGCCGAACCGCTGCCCCGCACCCTGGTGTGGTCAGCGGCCTGGGAAATGACCCGCGATGCCGAACTGAAGGCGCGGGACTTCGTCGCGCTGGTAACTCGCGGCGTGGAAGCCGAGACGGAGGTGGGGGTGGCCCAACGGCTGCTCATGCAGGCTCAGAGCGCCCTGAACTCCTTCGCCGATCCGGGTTGGGCGGTCTCGGAGGGCTGGCCGGCATTCACCGATCGGTTGCTGGGGATGGCTCGCGGGGCCGAACCGGGTTCGGACCACCAGCTGGCGTACGTCAATGCGCTGTGCAGCTCGGTACTCTCGGAACGCCACCTGGCGGTGCTCGCCGACCTCCTCGACCGCGATCCGGCCGACTGTGAACTCACCGGGTTGCAGGTCGACACCGATCTGCGTTGGCGAATCGTGACCGCACTGGCGGCAGGCGGGCGGATCGACGCCGATGCAACACAGAGCCCGTTCATCGACGCCGAGGTGGAGCGCGACCCGACCGCCGCAGGCCGACGCCACGGCGCCGCAGCATCGGCCGCGCGCCCACAGCCCGACGTCAAACACCGAGCCTGGCGGGAGGTGATCGAGGACGACACCCTGCCCAATGCCACCGCGCGCGCCATCATCACCGGCTGGGCGCAACCCGGCCAGTCCGCGCTGCTGACGCCCTTCGCCGAGCAGTACTTTCACGCCATCAACAGCGTATGGGAGCGACGCTCCAGCGAGGTGGCTCAGACCGTGGTGATCGGTCTTTATCCGTCCTGGGATGTCAGCGCGGCCGGCTTGGCCGCGGCGGACCGGTTCCTCAGCGGCGAATTGCCCCCGGCATTGCGCAGACTGGTCTTGGAGGGCCGCGCCGGCGTGGAACGAGCGCTCGCCGCGAGGGTGCTCGACGCGGGTTAGGGCCGGATCATCAAGGCCTAGCGGTCCCCGCCGACATCACCCGGAGAGCACTGACCAGGCCTTCTACCAGATTGCCCGCGCGGAACGCCGCGGCCGCCGCTACGACGCCGTGGGGCCCGGCCGACTCGATGCCTCGGCCCCGCACATCGCGGCCGTACACCACCTCGATCGCGCGCTGGTCCGGCGAAACCGCCAGCAGAACCGCGTTATCGGCAGTCGGCACCGCAGCGAGGATTTCCCGGGCCCGAGCCGGAGCGTCGCCGCCCAGATCGCCGACGTACACCGCGAAGCGGGCCTTGGAACGGCGACTGGCATCAGTCAGCGCAGTGTCGAGTCGGATCAATTCGCGGTCCGGGAACGGGTAGCGCTCCCGGGGCCGGCCGGTGTCGGCGACCCCGGAGATCCGCCCACTGGCGGTCACCACCCAGCCCGGCGGCAGTTCACCAGCGCCCACTGACGCCACCCCCCACGACGTTGTGGCCCGCGGGACCGCCGGAGTCCCGATGCCCGCCCTCAGGCACCACCTCATCGGTCGCAGCCCACAAAATGGGCGCGTCCGTCCACGGCTGCGACAGTGTGTAACCGGACGGTCGTCCGCCCCCCGCTTTCCAACCCCGCGTGCCCACGACTAGACGGTAGTGCAGACCTCAGGCAGCACCTTCGTCGAGATACCGCATCCACGCCGGGTCGAGTTCCTTGACGGCGCACAAAAGTCGCCAGTGCTGGCCCCTCGGAGGCGTCGGCACGAGCCGCAGCGTCCAGCCCAACTCGACCAACAGTCGGTCGGCCTTGCGGTGATTGCAGGCCGAGCAAGCCGCGACGCAGTTCTCCCAGGTGTGTTCGCCACCCCGACTGCGCGGCACCACATGGTCGACGGTGTCCGCCTTCGATCCGCAGTAGGCGCATCGGAACCTGTCCCGGTGCATCAGCGCCGCCCGAGTCATCGGAATCCGGGCCCGGTAGGGCACCCGGACGTAGCTGCGCAGCCGGATCACCGATGGCACCGCGATCGCCCGGGTGGCCGAGTGGATGACCGGACCGGCCGGATCGTCGTGCACCACGTCGGCCTTGCCGCACAGCACCATCACCACAGCCCGCCGAATGGGCAGTGCGGTGAGCGGTTCGTAGGTGGAGTTCAGCAGAAGAACCCGACGTCGTCCCCAGACCGATCCCTGAGTCGGCGCGGGGATGGCGGTATCGACCCTGTGCAAGCCGGGACCGTGCAAGCCGGGACCGTGCAAGCCGGAACCGCGCAGGTTGGAGCCGGACGTGGGCCTGATTGAGCCGACCGCGACGCGCTGACCGCGGTTCCGTTTGCGCTGCGCCATGCATCCTCCGCAAAACAGTTCACCATGAATCGGGGCCGACCGCACGCGTATTTGCACCGTGTTCACGCGCGCTTCAGCCGATGCTCCAAGATGGTGGTGTGGCCGAGACTCCGCAGTCCTTCTATGACGCGGTGGGCGGTGCGGCGACATTCCGCGCCATCGTGTCGCGCTTTTACGAGTTGGTCAGCACCGACGAGGTGCTGCGCCCGCTGTACCCCGACGATGACCTGGACGGCGCCGAGGACCGGCTCCTGATGTTTCTGGAGCAGTACTGGGGCGGGCCGCGGACCTACTCCGACCAGCGCGGTCACCCGCGACTGCGGATGCGCCACGCGCCCTACCGGATCGGGTTCATCGAACGCGATGCCTGGTTGCGCTGCATGCATACCGCAATCGCCTCGATCGACTCGGTGACACTGGACGACGACCATCGTCGGGAATTGGTGGACTACCTCGAAATGGCCGCCCAGGCAATGGTGAACTCGACGTTCTGAGAATCAGCGCAACACCACTGCTGCGTCACCGCGGCGGCGGAATACCGATCCGAACCGGGCGTCGATGCGCAGCCACGCGGGCAGCGCCCGGACCCGCACCATGTCGGGTCCGGAACCGGGAGAGATCTCGGGTGCGATCTCAGGCAGAAAGCGCATCGCCGCCAGTGCCAGCACGCACCGCATCGGCACGCCGACCGCGGCCGACCCGATACCAACCCGCAGCACTTCCTGGTCTAGCAGCGACGCCGGCGGCCCGTGGGCGCTGCCGTGATCACGCGCCAGGTCGGCTCCGCGCCTGGCCAGTTCGATCAATTCCGACACCGGCACATCGTCAAGGTGGATGAACCCGGTCTCCGGAGGCAGCACACCCCGCCATCCCGAGTCCATTGGATAGCCCGGGTCGATAAAGCCGGACTGATCGGCAGCCCCGATCGCCGCAGCCAGTCGGTCTGCGGCGCAGGACAGGTCGGCCGGTCGGATTCGGCCGGCCACCACCCGTGCGGCCAACACGTCGAATCCGGTGGCCACCCAGGCGCCAATCAGGTGATCGGCCCGGGTGCGCAAGCGGATCACCGCGGCATCGTCGAGACGCCGGGCGCGCTCGGCGAATACTGAGAGATCGTTACGGTGGCCGGCATCGGTGATCCAGACACCGCGCTCGGTGTCAGCCCCGGCTGCCGTCATCGAAGCCAGCGCTGCAGGTAACCCCGGTGGCAAGGCGAGAGCCGGATCAATCGCTGCTCCTCGATGTGCACGGCGGCCAGTTGGGTCTCGGCTATCACCGCGGGTTTGGAGCCCGGCTCGGCACCCAGCGCCCGCACCTCATAGCCGAGCGTGAAATCGACCGCCCTTAATCGTTTGGTCCACATCGTGACCTGTAAGGGCGAATCAGCGAGGCGCAGTTGACCTTTGTAGAGCACTCGCACCTCATGGATCAACAGCCCGATCGTCGCGACATCGGCGGCGAAGGGTTCCCGCAGGAAATCTACCCGCGCCTCCTCCAGGATGGTGACCATCGTCGCGTGGTTGACGTGCTGGTAGGTGTCAATGTCGGACCAGCGCACGTGAACACCGGTGGTGAATCCGTCAACCACTGGCGCCCGTTCCACTCGTCCGGGTCATGCTGCGAATCTGGCGGGCGGCCACCGACAGGGTGGCCAGATCCCGGGACTCTTGGGCGTAAATCTCCGCAAGGGTGCGGCGCGCCCGTGGCACCCGCGACCCGTTCGCACGCTCCCACTCGGCGATCTTGTCCTCCCCGCTCTCCTCGGGCTCCCCGGCCGCGAGCACGTCGAAGCACAGGGCACGCAGGGAGCCGTAGATGTCATCGCGAATCGCGAGCCGGGCCAGAGCATGCCAGCGGTCGTCGCGGGGCAGACCCGACACCGCGGTCAGCAGGCCGTCGGTGCCCAGGTGATTCATCAGAGCGAAATACGTGTCGGCCACCTCAGCTGAGTTGCGCTCGGCGATGTCGGCGATGTCGACTACGTCCAGCAGGCTGTACTGGTAGAGCCCGGACGCCACATCGTAGGCGAGGTCGGTCGGCACGCCGCGCGCGGCGAATTCCGCAGACTCCTTGGCAACGATCACCTGATCGTCGCCGCGCAGCCACTGCGGCATCTGCGGGGTCAGCTCGGCGACTTTGGCGGCGAATCGGTTGATCTCCGCGCCCACGGCAAGGGGCTGCGGCCGATAGTTGAGCAGCCAGCGCGCGGCCCGGTCGAGAAGCCGGCGCAGATCCAGTGTCATTCGGTCGGTGACGCCGGCCGCGATGTCCGCGGTCTGGGCGGCGGCGCGAATCCGCCGCCAGGTCCGGCCGACTCCGAAGATGGCGTCGGCGGCGGCGAAAGCGCGCACCGCATCGACGTAGCCGACGCCGGCGTCCTCGGTGACGCGGTAGGCGAAAGTGATGCCGCCGGTGTCGACGATGTCGTTGACCAGCATGGTGGCCACGATCTCGCGGCGGAGTTGGTGGTGGCGGATCTCGGCGGTGAAGTTGTCCCGCAGTTGGGCCGGGAAGTACTCCGGTAGCCGAGCGGCGAACGCCTCCTGATCAGGAAGGTCGCTGGCCAGCACCTGCTCTTTGAGGGCAAGCTTGACGTGGGCCATTAGGGTCGCCAGTTCCGGAGAGGTCAGGCCCACGCCCAACTCCTGGCGCCGGGCGATCTCCTTGTCCGTCGGCAGCGCCTCGAGTTCACGGTTGAGCCCGCGCTGCTCCTCAAGTTGCCGGATCTGGCGGGCGTGCACGTTGAGCAGGGCCGGCGCGTTCGCGCGACTGGTGCCCATCAGATCGTTCTGGTCAGTGTTGTCGGTGAGCACCAGTCGGGACACCTCGTCGGTCATCGACGCCAACAGTTCACCGCGCCGGTCGGCACCGATTCGCCCCGCGCCGACCAGGGAATCCACCAAGATCTTGATGTTCACCTCGTGATCGGAGCAGTCCACGCCAGCAGAGTTATCCAGCGCGTCGGTATTGATGCGGCCACCGCATAGATCGAACTCAACCCGCCCCAGCGACGTCACGCCGAGGTTTCCACCCTCTCCGATTACCTTGGCGCGCAACTGATTTGCGTTCACCCGGACGGCATCGTTGGCGCGGTCTCCGACCACCGCATCGGATTCGGACTCAGCCTTGACATAGGTGCCGATACCGCCGTTGAAGAGCAGATCGACCGGCGCGCGGAGGATGGCACGGATCAACTCCGGCGGGGTCATCTCGGTAACCGGCCCGTCGGTACCCCCGTCTGAGAGCCCGAGAGCCTGGCGCATCTGCGGGCTGATCGAAATCGACTTCTGCTGCCTGCCGAATACGCCGCCGCCACCGCTGATCAGGCTGGAGTCATAGTCCTGCCAACTCGATCGCGGCAGATCGAAGAGTCGGCGCCGCTCCTGAAACGAACGAACTGGATCCGGATCCGGATCGATGAAGATGTGGCGGTGATCGAAGGCCCCGATCAGCCGGATGTGCTCCGAGGCCAGCATGCCGTTGCCGAACACGTCACCGCTCATGTCGCCGATGCCGACGACAGTGAAGTCCTCGGCTTGGGTGTTCACACCCATCTCACGGAAATGGCGCCGCACCGACTCCCACGCCCCCTTGGCGGTGATGCCCATGACCTTGTGGTCGTAACCCACGGAACCACCCGAGGCGAACGCATCGCCCAGCCAGAAGTCGTACGAGTCGGCAACGGCATTGGCGATATCGGAGAAGGTTGCAGTGCCCTTGTCCGCGGCAACGACGAGGTAGGCGTCGTCACCGTCGCGGCGCACCACCCGTGGTGGAGTCACCACCTGCCCACCGGCCGCGTCGATGTTGTCGGTTACGTCGAGCAGTCCGGCCACAAACAACCGGTAACAGGCGATTCCCTCGTCACGCACCGCCTCACGATCTGCGGCATCCTCACCGGTGGGAGGCGGTGGATTCTTGACCACGAATCCGCCCTTGGCCCCGACCGGGACGATCACGGCGTTCTTCACCGCCTGGGCCTTCACCAGTCCCAGGATCTCGGTGCGGAAGTCCTCGCGGCGGTCACTCCAGCGCAACCCACCGCGGGCTACCGGGCCGAATCGCAGGTGAACCCCCTCGACGCGGGGCGAGTACACGAAAATCTCGAATTTCGGCCGCGGAAGCGGTAGTTCGGCGATCAGTTCCGCATTGACCTTGATCGACAACACGTCGCGGGCCCGAGCCGAACGGGCGTCGGTGACGAAGAAATTGGTGCGCAGCGTGGCTTCTATCATCGAGGCGAACGCCCGCAGCACCCGATCAGTGTCCAGGCTCGTCAGCGCGTCGATGTCGGCGGCGACGGCGATCGCGGCAGACTTGGCCTCAAGACCCCCCGCAGCGGAGTCCGGGTCGAACATCGCCTCGAACAGCGCCACCAGGGATCGCGCCGTCGAGGTGTTCTCTCCCAGCACCGACTCGATACGGGACTGGCTGTACGGGAAGCCCGCCTGCCGCAGGTACTTCGCATAGGCGCGTAACACCATCACCTGGTGCCAGTTCAGTCCGGCCCGCAGCACCAATTCATTGAATCGATCGACTTCGGCCCGACCCTGCCAGATCGCGGTGAGGGCCTCGGTGAACCGGTGCGCGGTGGCATCCCACTCTTGTTGGGAGACCGACCTCGCGACATCGGCGTCGGGTCGAATGGTGAACTGGTAGATCTTCACTGAAAGTCCATCGGGGCGCGTCACGGTGAACGGCCGCTCCTCCAGCACTTCCACTCCCATGCAACTCAACATCGGTAGCAACTGACTCAACGATGCCGAACCCCCGCCGAGGTACCAGGTCAGAAATGCCTCTCCTATCGCGCCGCCGGGCTCCAGTTGCAAGGAAACGGAGTCGCGCTGCAGGGCCTCAATGATCGCGATATCGGTGATCGCCTCCGCCGGGCTGATCGCCTGCTTGTACTCATCTGGGAGCGTCTCGGCGTAGTGCTTGGCGACGGCCTGGTCAATCGGAGCTGGGGAACCCAGAAAAAGGTCGGACCAGGTGCGGGTTGCCGTAGTCAACAATTCCTGGACCCGGGCTCGATTAGCCTCGGAACTGTCGATGGGATCGCGCTCCGCGGCGTCGGGTAGTAATACGGTGAAATGCACTACCGCCCATACTGATTCGCTGACCCGGGCAGCGTAGTCAATGCTGATGCCACCGAATTCGCGAACCAGGATGTCCTGCATGGCCAACCGAACCACGGTCGTGTAACGGTCCCGCGGAAGGTAGACCAGACAAGAGATGAAGTTATTGAAGCGATCAGCGCGCAGAAACAACAGTGCTCGTCGCCGCACGCCAAGGTCGACCACCGCGCCGGCCATCTCCAGCAGTTGTTCGGCGCTCAGCGCGAACAACTCCGAGCGCGGGATGGTTTGGATGATGTCGAGCAGCAACTGCCCAGGACGGCTGGGGTCATCGGCCGACATCGCCAGTGCCTCCTGGACTCGCCGGGAGATCAGCGGTATGTCCAGAACGTTGGCGTTCATGGCCGCCCCGGTGAACAGTCCGACGAACCGGTGCTCGACGTCCGGGGACTCACGCACAACCACGACGTAGGGGTAGGCACCGTAGCGGAGGAAGCTCGGCATGGTGGCCTGGGCCAGCACCAGCAGTTCGCCGGGCCGGCTGAGTTCGGGCAGCACCTCGATACGCGACCGCGCCACCCCCAACCTGCTGGACTCATCGACTCTCACCTGCCCTCCGCCGACGTCGCAGCGCAGCGCTCCGAGCACAACGAAGTGCCCCTCACCCAGCCAGCGCAGCAGTTCGGCGGTGTCGACGCGGTCGGGCCCGCCGAATCGGGCACCCGAATCAGCGGCAACTTCACCGGCCAGTGCCTCCAGTGCGACGGCCAACGCGGCGGAGTCCTGGGCCACCTGGCGGGCATCGGAGACAACCATGGGCAGCAAACGCACGGCCTCGGCCAAGCCCGGTCGGTCGACCGACCGGGGAAGCTGAATATGAATCCAGGACTCATTGAGGACTACGGACCCAGGGCTTGACGGCTCGGCGTCTGAAGGTTCGGCGTCTGAAGGTTCGGAATCGTCCCCGGGCCGAACATCGAGCAGGGTGCCGTCGGCGTCGCGACGGACCCGCATCACCGGATGCATCAACCCGACGTAGCCGACGCCGACCCTGTGCAGCAGCACTGTGACAGAGTCCATGAGCATGTCGGCCTGGTCGGTGACGATCTGCAGTGCGGGGCCGAATCCCCCGGGATGCTCGGCAGGGATGACTTCGACGAGGGTCTCTGAGATCCGGCGCCGACGAGCTAGCTCCCGCTGGGCAGCGACCAGCGCGGCCAGTTCCGGCGCGTCGGTCTCCTCGACGCCCGGAACGTCGGGACCCGAACCGCGGTAGGTGGCCGCGTAAGCCTGCGCGACGGTGTGGTCAACAGTCATACCCTGGGCACTCCCGTGTCAGCGTGCGTACCAACGCTGGTACGCACGCTGACACTAGTCGCGCGTGAGCCGGCGGTGGGTGACTCTGTGCGGCCGGGCCGCGTCGGCCCCGAGCCGCTCAAGTTTGTTCTCCTCGTAGGCCCCGAAGTTGCCCTCGAACCAGAACCAGGTCGCCTCGTTGCTGGCATCGCCCTCCCAAGCGAGGATATGGGTGCAGGTGCGGTCCAGGAACCAGCGATCGTGGGAGATCACCACCGCACAACCGGGGAATTTCTCCAGCGCGTTCTCCAGCGAACCGAGGGTCTCGACGTCCAGGTCATTGGTGGGCTCGTCGAGGAGCAACAGGTTGCCGCCTTCCTTGAGGGTCAGCGCCAGGTTGAGCCTGTTGCGCTCACCACCGGAGAGCACACCGGCCGGCTTCTGTTGATCAGGGCCCTTGAATCCGAAGGCCGACACGTAGGCCCGGGAGGGAATCTCGTTCTGGCCGACCTCGATGTAGTCGAGCCCATCGGAGACAACTTCCCAGACGTTCTTCTTCGGGTCGATGCCACCTCGGGATTGATCGACGTAGCTGAGCTTGACGGTGTCCCCTACCCGGACAGTGCCGCTGTCCGGCTTCTCCAGCCCGACGATGGTCTTGAACAGGGTGGTCTTGCCCACGCCGTTAGGCCCGATCACCCCGACAATTCCGTTGCGGGGCAGGGTGAAGGACAGATCCTTGATCAGGATCCGGCCGTCATAACCCTTGTCGAGGTGCTCGACCTCGACGACGATGCTGCCCAAACGCGGACCCACGGGGATCTGGATCTCCTCGAAGTCAAGCTTGCGGGTCTTCTCGGCTTCGGCTGCCATCTCCTCGTAACGCTGCAATCGCGCTTTGTTCTTAGCCTGGCGGGCTTTGGCCCCCGAGCGCACCCAGGCCAGTTCGTCGCGCAGTCGCCGCTGCAGCTTCTGGTCCTTCTTGCCGGACACCTCAAGGCGGTCGGCCTTCTTCTCCAGGTAGGTCGAGTAGTTGCCCTCGTAGGGGTAGGCGCGGCCGCGGTCGAGTTCGAGGATCCATTCAGCGACGTTGTCCAGGAAGTAGCGGTCGTGGGTAACGGCCAGGATCGCGCCCCGGTAGTCAGCCAGGTGCTGTTCGAGCCACTGCACGCTCTCCGCGTCGAGGTGGTTGGTCGGCTCATCGAGCAGCAGCAGATCCGGCTTACTGAGCAGCAGTTTGCACAGCGCGACCCGGCGACGTTCGCCACCGGAGAGGTGGGTAACCGGCTCCTCGGGCGGTGGGCAGCGCAGCGCGTCCATGGCCTGTTCCAGCTGAGAGTCCAGATCCCAGGCATCGGCGTGGTCGAGTTCCTCCTGCAGCTGGCCCATCTCCTCCATCAACTCGTCGGAGTAGTCGGTCGCCATCAACTCGGCGACCTCGTTGAAGCGGTCCAGTTTGACCTTGATCTCACCGAGGCCCTCTTCCACGTTTCCGCGGACGGTCTTCTCCTCGTTGAGTGGGGGCTCCTGCAGCAGGATCCCGACCGTCGCACCCGGAGCAAGAAACGCATCGCCGTTGTTGGCTTGGTCGAGCCCGGCCATGATCCGCAGGACGCTGGACTTGCCGGCGCCGTTGGGGCCGACGACCCCGATCTTGGCTCCCGGCAGGAAGCTGAGCGTGACGTCGTCAAGGATCACCTTGTCGCCATGCGCCTTGCGGACCTTGTACATGGTGTAGATGAATTCGGCCACCCCCTCATCCTAGGCAGGCGCCCCCAGCACCAGTCCCTCCGAGTCGGCATCTTCCGCGTCCCCGGCGCCCGTGCCTTCCGCGTCCCCGGCGCCCGTGCCTTCCGCGTCCCCGGCGCCCGTGCCTTCCGCGTCCCCGGCGCCCGTGGCCGGCGGCTGGCTGTGCTGGGGTGAGCCCGACTGCGAAATCCGGGCGATCACCTTGCCGAGGTCCGGCCCTACCGCGGTGGCTCGCATCTCCAGCGACGACCGCTTGAGGCCGTCACGATCCTCGTACTCGCTGGTGTGAACGGTACCGACCGCGATCACTGCGGCACCCTTATACAAACCCGCGCCCACACCGGTGACCAGCCGGCCCCAGCAGTTGACCGTCACGAACAGCGAGTTCCCGGGCTCCCAGGTGCCCTCCGCGGTGCGGCGACGTGAGTTGCTGGCCACGCGAAAGCTGATCAGCTCCTCGCCGGCTACCACGCGTCGGCGCGGGTCGGTGACGATGCGGCCGACGATGGTCATCGGTGTCTCGAACATGATTGGGGTGTCCTTTCTGAGGTACGAATGTGCACCTTCATTGGGCACGCTGGGACCGACGCCCGACACGTCCGAAAGGATTTGCCACCTCGACGCTGTGGATGAAAACCCCTCTGGGGAAAACCCTTCTGGGGAAAAACGTTCCCTCATCGCGGCGTCGAAGATGCCCTGAGCGGGCAATGGAATCAACCGGTCGAGTGCAGCGAGGCCTCACGGGCGTAGAACTGTTCGCGCGAAAGTTGGTAGATCCGTTCCATGTCGGCGATGATCGCGCGCAACTCGCCGAGATAGGCCTGCCGTCTCGCGCTCAAGTCAGGCAGCGGGTCAGTGGATGCGGGCTCCAACAGCTTCTGATCGGCGGCCACCTGGCGGCCGGTGGCGAATAGCAGCGCCGAGACACTCTCGGTGCTGCTGACCAGACCCTGGGCCGCGTACTGACTACCCACACCCAGTGCCAGCGCGGTCAATTCCTTGTCGCTGATGCCGGCCGGAGCGCCGCACAGAACGTCGGCCACGATCGCGTAGGCCTCGAAGAAGGGGCGCAACATGGCGTTGGCCATCAGTGGATGCTTAGCCCGCAGCAGAGCGTCGACCATGTCCGGGCCTGCGTCGAGCCGTGCTTCCCAGTCGCCGTTCCACTCGAGTTCCTCGGCGATGTTGGCCCGAAACGTCGCCGAATCAGCGAAGTAGAAGTCGAACTTCAGCAACGACCGCAGTCGCATCACCTGCGCCCAGAACGCGTCAACTCGTTCGCCGCGGGCAGCCCGCGCAGCGTGGACCAGGGCCATCTCGACGATCGAGGTCTCCAGGAACGCGTGAATCAGGGAGTTGCGGTAGAACGCTGCCTCAAGCTCCTGCCCGGAGGCGATCTGCCATACCGCCTCGTGCCCGCCGTCGACACGGGTGACCGGGTGGCCCTTGGACAACGCGTCGACTCCGGCGCGGACGCCATCTGTCGAACGCAGCCGCAACGCGCTGTTGGTCATCGGGGTCTTCTTGCGTTCGAGGTGGTCCAGCGAGTCCTGCAGGGTGTGGTGCAACTGCCGCAGGGTCAGCGCTCGGCCGCGGGTGGCCAACAATACGGTGGAAACCAGCGCGGTGGCATTCACCGGGGTAGCCCGCAGAATTCGCCAGGCAACCTCGATGGCCATCTTCTGCATGGCCAGGCGTTTGGCAGCCGGGTCCTGCGCGATCGGGCCATCGGGCTCACCGAGATGTTGGCGCATCGACACCGCGGCCGGGAAGCGGACGTAGATCTTGCCGTAGTTGCGTTCACCCTGCGCCTTGATGAAGTTGTACAGCCACTGTGCACCCTCGGGGATCTTCTCCCCGCCGCGTGCGTAGGCCGCATACTCGGCGGTCTCGTGGAGTTGATCGAAGCTGATCGACACCGGTTGCAGCAGGATGTCCTCGCTCCGGCCATCCAAGTAGGCGTCGGCGACATAGGAAAGCAGACCGAGCTTGGGCGGCAACATCTTTCCAGTCCGCGAGCGAGTGCCCTCGATCGCCCAGCTGAGGTTGAAGCGCTTTTCCACGATGTAGCCGACGAACTGGCGCAGTACATACTTGTACAGCGGATCGTCGAGTTTCCGACGCAGGAAGATGACACCCGATCGGCGCATGATCGGGCCCATGAAACCGAAGGACAGGTTGATCCCGGCAAATGTGTGAGCCGGCGGCAGCTTGTTCTCCTGCATCGCTACCGGAACGATCACGCCGTCCAGGTAGGACCGGTGCGACCACAGCAACACCGCCGGGTGGTCTTCGAGTGCACTGCGCATCGACTCGATCTGGATAGAGTCATAATCGATTCGGGGGTCGAAGCCCCTGCTGAAGATGGCGCGGCCAATGTTTGGAATCAGGTCCACCGAGAACCTGCTCCAACCGGTCGCGAGTTCGTCAAGCATCGCCTGAGCCTTCTCGGCGCTGGCCCCGGGTATGCCCTCGATGCCGGCCACGAACCTCGAGGACGCCATCAACTCGTCGGTCATCAGCCGTGGCGATTTGTATTCCGGCCCGAGTAGCCGCAATTCGATCCGCTCGATCGCCAGGGTCGCACGACGCAACACGAACCGGGCGAAGTCTGCCCGGTCGCCGCCGACGGTGTTCTCCCGCCACTGCTGACGCAGTTCGGACACTTTGGCCGGTTCACCCGCGACGATGCGGGCGCGAGATGGATCCTTGCGAAGAATGGCCTGCTGAAGTCGTTCCGGTGGTCGGTAGGTCTCGCGACCCGAGACCAGACCCACCAGTTTGACCCGGGTCGGTAGTCCGCCAGGAACCCAGAAAACCCGTACCGGAACCACACTTCGATCCTCGCCGGCTTCCAGTTCACCGACGAGCCGGTCGACGAGTTGCGGCGGAGGATCTTCGTGAGGCAGCCGCAGGACCTCGACCCGGGCCTCGGGATGAGCGCGACGCTGCTCCTGCAACCACTTGCTGAGGAGGTCGGACTCGGCCTTCGACGACACCGAGGCCAGCACTAGCGCATCGTCGGCGGTGCTGAAGTCCTGGGGGTAGCTGGAATTTTGGGGGTGCTCAGAAGCGTTCATTTGCGGCCCTTCACTCGGGTCGGTGCAGGTGTTTCGGCACTGGGTTTCGCAACCGGCACCAATTTCACGGGCGCCATCTTGGCCGGCGCCTTCCTCGCGGGCACCTTCCTCGCGGGCACCTTCTTCGCCGGCACCTTCTTCGCGGGCGCCTTCTTGGCCGGCACCTTCTTCGCGGGTGCCTTCTTGGCCGACGCCTTCTTCGCGGGTGCCTTCTTGGCCGGTGCCTTCTTGGCCGGATGATCGGCGTAGAGATCCGCGGCGGGCACCTTTCCTACCGGCCAGTCCTTGAGGGTGTCGACGTAGAGCTGGCGAACCTCGGCGATACGCTGCGGCAGGTCATCAAGGGTCCAGTCATCGAGCGAAATTGGCGGATAGACAACAACATCCACCGTTCCCGGATGCAGGGTCGAGGAATCTCGCGCGGATATCACCTCGGCGTTACGGATGACAACCGGCACGATCGGCACACCCGCCGACATGGCAAGCCGGAACGGCCCCTTCTTGAACGCGCCGACGGACCGGGTGTCCAGCCGCGTTCCCTCCGGAGCGATCACTACTGACAGGCCCTTGCGGGCCAACTCCTCGGCCTGCTGCAGCGACTGGACGGCGGCCTTGGGATCCTCGCGGTCGATGAACACCGTGTCCAGCAGCTTGCCCAGCGTGCCGAAAATCGGGTCGCTCGCGAGTTCCTTCTTGCCCACACCGGTCCAGTTGTCTTTGACCAGGGCCGCGACGATGACCGGATCAAAGTTATTGCGGTGATTGAAAATGAAAACCGCCGGTCGCCTCTTCGTCAGGTTCTCCTGGCCAAGCACATTGAGATCCACGCCGTTGGACGCCAACAGCAATTGCGGGAAAGCCGTCGTGAAGACATTTATTCCACGCCGCTTGCTGCGGGTGAGCAGTCCCCAGCCAATCGCCGAATAGGCCGCCGGCACTGCCGAACCGACGCCGAGCAAGGTGCGCACCTGTCCCATCAATCCGCCGCCGCCCCTGCTGCTGAACTCCAGGATCGGCCAGCCTCGCTTGCGTGCCACTTCGGCCATCTTGTCGCCGGGGTTTGTTGGACGCGGGTTGCCCACCAGATACATCAATGCGACGTCCTCGTTGCCGTCGGCGTAGAAGTAACTGTCCTGCAGGTCGATGTCGTTCGCGGCGGCGAACTTCTGCACTGCGTCGGCCTTGCCCGGTCCCCACAGGATCGGCGGAATTACCCTGCCGGTAAGCACGCCGTCGTTATCGACCTCGAACCGGTTGGTCAGGATGTCGGGGATGCCCAGATACCGCGCCACCGGTTCTACCTGAATGGTCAGCGCAGACGAGCTGAGTACCACCGTATGCCCGCGGTCCATGTGGGCCTGCACGAGATCGCGCATCTCCGGGTAGATGCGCTTCTCAATCTTGTCGGCGAAAAGGCGTTCACCGATCTGCTGCAGGTCAGACAGCGAGCGTCCGCGCAACGCCTCGGTGGCCCGGCCAATCAGTTGCTCGAACTCAAGTCGTCCCAGTTGATGCTCGAGACCCGTGGCAATCAAGCTGATCAGTTCGCCTACTCCCATATCCCGGCTACGGAACCGTTCCCGGGTGAGGATCACGGCGGTGAACCCCGCGACGAGGGTGCCATCAAGGTCGAAGAATGCTCCGATCTTCGGCCCGGGCGGGCTGGCCATCACCTCGGCCACCGAACCCGGGAGTCTCGCGTTCCCCGAAGCCTTGCCGTCGCTCATGAGTAAGCCGCCGATCCGTTCGTCGCTGTGATTGGTTGGTCCTGATGATCGGGAAAGGAGGCGGGCACCACTCGCGCGCGCGGCCCCGGAGCCAGAGCGAGCACCTCGTCAAATCCTCGCCGCAGACACCGCGCGAACAGTTCGGGGTGTGCGATCGCAGCACGATCATAGCGGGCGGTGATGGTCGCGTAACCGCCTCGCGAAATCAGCACAACCATCAAGGCGACTCCGGGTAACGGCCCGATTCCGTACTGCCGCAACACTTTCGCACCCGCGATATAGGTGTCGCCCGGATAGCTGGGCACGTTACTAGCCTGGACGTCCGAGGCGACCAGTGAGCCGCTTACGGCCTCAAGTGCGGCATCCGGCAGCAATGCGAGTAACGGAGCGACGGCGCCGATCATGTCGATCGCTGCCTCCTCACGGCGCTGGATCATCTGCTTGCGGATCTTCTGGATGCGCACCGCCGGATCCACCACACCGACCGGGGCGGCCAGATTCACCCCGGCGAACCGATTCCCGCCCGCGGGATCGGCCTCCGCCCGAAGGTTGACCGGGACGGCCATGGGCAGCGAGTTGATCGGGACACCGAGGGCCTCGTGATAAAGCCGCAGCGCCCCGCACAACCCGGCGAGGTAAGCATCGTTGATGGAGCCCTCCATCGCACGGGCGGCCCGGTGCAGATCGCCGAGTTTCATCTCGATGGCCTCGGTGCGGGTGGACAGGCTGCGGCGGCGCAACAGCGGGGACGGCTCCGCGGCGCGACGCACCATCCGGCGCCCAGAGCGTGCGTAATCGATCGCACCGAACAGGGCCGAACCCGGACTGCGCGCCATGCGGCCCACCAACCCCAGCCCGCCCGACACCGCGTCGAGGATTCCCCCGACGATCGCTCCCGGGAGTTGATTGATGCCGTCGCGCATCAACTCGTTGGGACTGAGGTCCTGCGGAACCGGCATCGGCGGGGCTGGCTTGTCCGGCGGGCTTGGCTCGAGATCGTAAATCTCGGCGAACATGGTGGCTGCGCCGACTCCGTCGGTGACGGCGTGACTCAGGTGCAACAGCGTGGCGGCTCCGCCTCCCGCAAGGCCCTCGACCAAGGTGACCGACCATAACGGCCGGGAGATATCCAACGGTGACTGCAGGATCACCTCGGCGAGATCGAGTACCTCGCGCAGGGTGCCTGGCTCAGGTACCCGGACCCGGCGAACATGAAAGTCGAGATTGAAATCCGGATCGACAACCCAGCGTGCCGGTCCCGTCGGCAGCGTCGGCATGACGACTTTCTGCCGCAACCGCAACACCTTGCGAGAGGCGTTGTCGAAGCGTGCCCGCAGCCGATCCCAATCCGGAGTCGAGTCGAGTATTTCCAACGCCATGATCCCCGAACGGGTCCGTGGGTTCGCCTCTCCGCGGTGCATCAGAAGATCGAAGGCTCCGAGGTCAGATGCAGGACCGGAGGCATCCGCGGATCCAGTCATCGCCGCCTCTTCACCGTTGCGGACCTCCTGTGATTCGACAAGCCGCTCTACCTGCGGTTGTCTCACCACGGTAGTCCGACCAAGGCGCTGGCGGAGTCGAATATCCGACCTGTTGCGACTCAGCCCGCTGAGCGAGCCGCGGGCCGGCGCCGGCCGCGCGCCGCCGCCGCTGTATGCCGTCCGTAGGTGATGCCGAGGAAGGTCGCAACCGCCTCCGCGGCAAGCTGGCAACGCAGTGTGGCGATGGTGTCGAACGCGTGGTGGGCGTTGGGGATCTCGGCGTAGGACACCGTGCGGGCACCGGCGCCGCGAAGCGCCCCGGCGAAAGCGCGAGCCTGCGAGTACGGCACCACGTCATCGTTCTCACCATGCAGGATGAAGAACGGCGGGGCCTCGCTGTGGGCCCGGAACACCGGCGAGGCATCCTCGAACAGCTGCCGATTCTCGTCAAATCGAGCCTGCATGACCAGGTTTTCCAGCAGCGGCTTCATCAGCGCGGGCATCGACGCCAGGTCGGTCAAGTCGTAGACCCCGTAGTGCGGTACGGCCGCCTGCACGCTGGTGTCGGCGTCCTCGAAACCCGGTTGCAAACGGTGATCGCCGGACGTCAGTGCCGCCAGCGAACTCAGGTGGCCGCCGGCAGATCCGCCGGTGATGGCGACAAAATCGGGGTCTCCGCCATAGTCGGCGATGTTGGCTCGGACCCAAGCGATTGCCCTCTTGACATCAGTGATGTGAGACGGCCACGCCGAGCGCGGACTCCTGCTGTAGTTGATCGGGACACAAATCCAGCCGAGTTCGACCATCCGGCTCATCAGCGGGTAGGCCTGCCCTCGTTTGTCGTTGATCGACCAGCCGCCGCCCGGTACCTGGATCAGCACCGGCGCGCGCGAACCGTCGGGCAGGTCCGGCCTGCGCCAGATATCAAGCTGGTTTCGACTGCCCGGACCGTAGACGATGTCAGAAGTCGTCGCCGAATAGCGCCGGCGGTCCCGCAGGGCGGCCACCAGCCCGGCCAAACTCGGGCGACGGGCGGTGTAGGACTCCAGCGGATGGTGGACGGTTTCCTCGTAGCCGTCGCCGAACGTCTCCCGCAGGGCGTCCTCGAGTACCCCGTCCGCCCGTTGGAGAGCGAGTCCGCGAGCCATCCGCTCCAGCGGCGAGGGCACGGCAGACAATGCGTGCCCGGTCAGGACATGCGGGCCGAATTCATGTGACAACCACCCCAACACCCAGCCGGCGGCCATCGGCGAACCGCGCAGGACCAGCGACCCAGTCTGATAACCCCGGACGCAGCGCGTCGTGACATCGTCGATCACGCTGATACCGGTGGTGAGGTCCATGACTGTCGGCTCCCTCGACATCGTCGTCTGGTCATGCCTTCCGATACCGAGGCACCGGGTCGGTGCGCGGTACGGCGCGTTTCACACTAACTATCGGGACCCTCCGCCCACAGCATTTCCTCCCCGAAAAATCTTCTACAAGAGTTGTTCCCGCAGCTCACAGTAGGAAAAGAAACGGTCGCGACACGGCGCAAAATCCCGGGGACGCGCCACCGGCGCCTCCGGATAATGCGGATACACTTCGAACGGCGTGCCTCCGTAGCTCAGTCGGATAGAGCAAGGGCCTTCTAATCCCTAGGTCGCAGGTTCGATTCCTGCCGGGGGCGCTGGTCAGGGGTGGATTTTCACCCGCTGAATTGCTGCACCCATCGTTTATTCATCGTTTATGTGCGCCGCGCGATCG
>Ga0307378_10002090_pt1 | contig 31283 bp, 25 predicted proteins | sample UN1MG_FD_202238 | JGI IMG/M metagenome (GOLD analysis project Ga0307378, IMG submission 202238) | Soil microbial communities from Risofladan, Vaasa, Finland - UN-1 | ecosystem: Environmental > Terrestrial > Soil > Coastal area > Acid sulfate soil | place: Finland: Risofladan, Vaasa | collected... | reverse complement strand
TGGCGAAACGGCACCCGAGACATCAGTCTGAAAACCTGGACTTCATACAAACGTCAACATCGAGTCACAAGGCATGCTGCATGACAGCATCAGAAAACATAACTGACCAACCGAAAACGGCACTAGTACGGGCATGTCGCGAGTGATGCGCCCGTCCGCCATTCAAAGGGCGGGCCACCCAGCCTACGGCTTAGTCGGCTGGCGATTGCCAAGATAGGTTTTGACCACGCCATAGTCGGCCGTCGTGATGCGCCCGTTGCCGTTGAGGTCGCAGCGTGCGTCGGTGCGCTCGCCCATGTGGGCCTTCACTTCGCTGTAATCGGCTGTGGTGACGCGGGCGCTGCCGTTGGCGTCGCCGCGAAGCGTGCAAACATCCAACGCGAACGGCTGGACGCGGAAGTCCGGCGACGGTGTGACGCTGTACCATGTCCGGTTGGCCAGGGCGGCGCCGCTTTCAGTGGCCTCGAGCGTGACGCCGGCTGGGTCGTTCGGATCGATCTGGTAATCGAACAGGCCGCTGACGTCATGGTTGGGGTCGTCGAACTGCGTAATGTGCAAGGCACTGCCGGCCGGCAGCATGATCGCACTGTCGAAGGTAAGCCTGATGACGTTGTTCTCGGTCTTGGGTAGCGTGCCGTCGGCGGCCGGCTCGCTGGATACAAGCGCCGGCGGCGGGTCCAGGTCGAGCGTCGAGTAGATCACCTCGTAGTTGCGAGCGTAGATGTCGTTAGGGTCGTGTACGCCGTCGATCCAGAGCATATCGAGATATCGTCGGCCGTTCGGGTGCAGGTAGACGCTCGGTGCGCAGTTGGGATACCAATTTCGTCCGCCCGGCGTGTTGGTGAGGTTCAGCAGGTCGAGCTGCCACGTGCTGCCGTCGAAGAACACCAGGCCGGCCTCGGTGGCGACCGACGTGTCGCCCGGACCGATCTCGTCGTCGAACAGCCCGAACATGAGCATCACCTGGAGTTGGCCGGTCGACGGGTCGTCGGCCAGCGACGGCACCCAGGTGTAGTTGTAGTCCTCGCCGCCGGACACGATAGGCCCGCCCGGCACGTCGTAGTGTATGCGCTGGTGCAGTGTGGTCAGGTCGGTCCACGAGCCCCACATGTCGCTGCCCGACTGGTAGTAACTGGCCAGGTGGAACGTGTCGTCCTTGGCGAACAGTCCCGAGCGAGCCGTGCCGTGCCAGACGAGGTGCAGGTTGTTCTGGCTGTCGATCGACAGGCACGGATAGGCGAACAACACGTCGCGGTAGGCCGGCGGCGGACCCCACTCGGGATAGCTGCCCAGCGGGTTGGGCTGGCCCGTCCAGACGCCGCCATCGAGAATCATGTAGCGCGGCGCCCACCAGCTCGCGCCGGTGTTGGGCCCGTCGCCCTGGTAGCCCTCGGCCTGGAAGACCATGTGCACGCGGTCCTGTTGGTCGACCACGAGGGTCGGGAAGCGGTAGTTCCAGCTACCGGTGGCGGCGCGATACTCGGCCGCCGACTCGGCAAAGCTGAGCCCGTTGGTGCTGGTGGCGTAGTGGATGCTGCTGTAATCGCCATCGTAGGAGTGCTCGGCCGCCACGTGTACGCGCCCGGTCGAATCGACAGCCACCGTCGGCAGGCGCGCGTCCATGTTCGTGCTGACGATCGGTCCCCAGGTCCACGAGCCGCCCTGCTCGGTGACGCGGCGATAGGTGATGATCGCCGTGCCGGGCCGCGTGGTCCACACGAAGTGGACGACCGTTTCACCTGGCCCGTCGTAGATCGCCAGCGCCGCCCCACGGGTGCTGGGCAGACCGGCCTGCGTGCTGAGATAGATGGTGCTGGCGTCGTCGTTGATCCGCTGGGGCGCCGTCAGGCTGACGCGGCCATCCCGGGACTGCTCGCCGCGGAGGTACCACGCGTCGGTACCGTCCAGAAAGAGCATGTGCACACGTCCCTGCGCGTCGCGGGCGATGTGCCGGGCACCATTGTGCTCGAAGCACCGCAGGCTGTTGGTCATGCCGATGGTGGTCTGGTCGACGATCGTCGGTTGCGCGATGGCCGAGCAGGCGAGCGCAGCCAGCATCCACAGCGCGAAGGCCGAGCGATGCAGGAGCATCCTTCTCCTCCAGAAAATCGCCCCTCGGGGCGAGGCGGCCGAGAAACACTCGACAGGCCGCACGACAGACAGACCCGCACGTTCCTAAAGCCCCTTCTTTACAGAGGATAGCCGATTGGCACATGGTATTCAAGCCGAATTGGGGCCGACGCTGGGTGGCTGCCCATCCCGCCGAGCCGGCGGCTTTGGGCCGGTCCGGTAATCGAAGGGCAGTCCTGCCGCAGTGGATCGTGCCGGCGGCCTTGAACGTGTCGCAGGGGGCTCTGGGGCGCTCGTTCGGGACGCGGCTTTGACGGCGGCCGTCGGGATGGGTAAACAGTACCCTCTGCTTCGCGTCGACCGTCGGTGCGGGGCGAACAAGACGCTGTGCGTGTCGCGGCCAGGACCGACACGACAAGGGAAACCCTATGAGTAACGTAGTGTTTGGACCGCTCAAGGACAGTCAGGTGTGGCGCATCGAGAACCCGCAGGTGGCCATCAAGGTGGAGCGGAAGACCGGGCTCATCCGCTCGCTGGTCTTCAAGCGAAAGAAGATCGATCTGTTCGAGCAGCTCCGCGGTGGAATTCCCGGCTACGCGGGCGGCCTGCGCATCTACGACGAGCGAGACCGCCGCTGGTACTCGGACCTGGCCGATAGCTTCCGCGTGACCGGCGCCCGCAAGTCGGGCAACAAGATCACCTTCGCCAAGCAGTTTACCAGCGCGCCGTTCAAGCTGAAGGTAACGCTCGACCTCGAACGCGACGCGCTGACGTGGCAGGTGCAGGCCGAAAAGGTCAGCCCCAAGGTCGCCGACCGCTCGCTGCGCGTGTACTTCCAGATGCCCTTGATCGCCGGCTGGCACTGCTGGGCGCCCTGCAAGGCGGGCCAGGAGTTCGCCTTCGACGGGATGACGTCGTTCGAGTTCATGTATCTCCAGGTGCCCTGGGTAAGCGACAACGAGGTCATCCTGCCGATGGTCAGCCACTTCAGCAAACAGGCGGACGTGGGATACTCAATGCTCGAGCCGATCGACGCCCAGGTGCCGGCGGCGAAGTTTCAGTTCAGCAACGGCGAGAAGTGCTTCGCGTGGGGCAACTTCGAGAAAGACGCGGAGTATGTGCCGTACCTGGAGACGGTCAACTACATGATCGGTCTGGTGGGTCGTAGGCCGATGCGGACGCAGGTGATGTTGGTCTTCCACGAGGGCTGCTGGCGACCCGCGCTGGGCAGGGTGTATCGGCGCTGGAAGAAGTATTTCGACCCCGCCAACGACCGCATGTACGAGATGGAAGGCGTCTTTCACTGCACGAGCCTGGAGTTCGACATCGCCGCCGCCGCCAGGGCGCACCTCAAAACGCTCGAGGTGCACAACCACTTCGAACACTACAGCATCTACTACAACGAGAAGCCCAAGTGGCTGAAGAACAGCATCAAGGAGACGCTGTGGCGAACCTTCGGCGGCGTGAAGCGCTCAGCCGCACAGACGGGCAAGGACGCCTGGCAGGTGCTGGAGTGGATCGAGAGCCACTCCGACCGTCAGATCGCCGAGCAGGTCATGTCGGCCGGCTATCGACACGTGCCCGGCGACGGCCGGACGAGCGACGTGTCGACGTGGACCGATCAGCAGGTTGACGAACTTCTCTACTGGACGCCCGATCGAATCCGCGACCGGCTCAAGATGTGTCGCGAGCACGGCATCCACCCGTTCTGGTACTTCAACTACACCGACGGATTCCGGCCGGCGGTCGAACAGCGCTGGCCCGACTCGATCGGCGAGCACGAGGACGGTACGAAGACGCCCAGCGGCTGGCAGATGTGCCACAACATGCTCGCCGATCCGAAGTATTCGTTCGGCAAGTACCTCATCGACTGCGCCCGCAAGATCGTCCGCGATTACCCGGACCTCTGCGGGTTCTTCCTCGACTGCTTCCGCCACTACGAGATCGACTTCGCGCACGACGATGGCATCACGGTGGTCAACCACAAGCCGGCCTACAGCGTAAACTTCTCGTACGACGACATCGAGACGGCCGTCAAGAAGATCCTGCACCGTCACAACATGTGCACCTTCGCCAACAAGCCGCAGACCATACGGTCGATGCGGTGGTGCGACGGCATGATGCTGGAGGGCAATGGCGATCAGTTCGAGGAGAAGTACTTCTGGTCGGCCATCGCGCTGCCCATCATCTTCCTGTGGACGACCGACGCGGCTCCCGTCGACGAGAACCTGCGTCGTTCGGTGCTGCACGGGTGCTTCCCGAAGATGACGGGCACCGACGAAGCGTCGATCCGACGAGTCGACCGCTACATGCCGCTCTATGAGCAGTTCAGGCGGCGGGTGTTCTGCTTCGACCCGGATCCGATCCGCGTGCCGGCCGGCTCGCGCGCGAAGCTGTACACCGTGGGCGAGGACTACATCGCCGGTATCGTCAACACCACCATCCAGGAGGGCGATCGTATCGAGTATCACGGCACGCCCAATGCCATCTTCCGCGTGCAGCGCGGCCACGACGTGACCGAAGCGGGCGTGATGTATCCCGGCGACCAGGAGTGGCGAATGGTGAAGTTCCACTTCAACGGTACGTTCCTGATCGTGCCGATGGAGCAGTACACTAACTGCGCGGTCGTTAAGCTGTTTGTGGGCCGCAAGAGCGGAAAGAAGATCGGCAAGGGGCTGTTCCCGACGGTGATCGACTCGTGCGGCGATCCCCAGTCGGCGTTCGAAAACCTCGAGTCGCTCTAAACCCAACCGCCGAGACGGCGCGCGCTATGGCCCCAGGCGTTCGATACGCCATCCGCCGTCGGTGCGGGTGTAAACAAAGCGGTCGTGCAGGCGGTGCGGCTGGCCCTGCCAGAACTCAATCGCCCGGGGAACCTGCCGAAGACGCAGGCTACTTCTCGCGTGTGTCTTCGACACAATGCGGGTCGACGTGGGTCTCGAGCCATCGACCAAGCTCCGCCACCGAGACGAACAACTCCAGCGGCTGGACCTGCCGCAGTGCGTCCACAAAGTGTCCGGCTGACCGACTCCACGCCGCGGCAAGGGGCACCACGCCGGCCCTTCGCGCCGCTTGCACGTCGTGTGGCGAGTCGCCCACGTATGCGGCCTTGCATGGCTCGATCCCGAAATCGGCGACGACCTTCGCGATTGCCTCGGCCTTGCGGTCGCCGTGGGCCGAGCCCGTCTCCACACGCTCGAAATAATCGGACAGCCTCAGATGCTTCAGCGTGATGCCAGCCGAGCCTGCGCTGCCACCGGTCACCACAGCTTGGCGGATTCGGTTTTGCTTCAATGCCGCCAGCACGTCGCCCATCCCCGGCAAGGCGACATCGTGCTCGCGATAGGCCTGGTCGAACGCCCGGTAGAACGCTTCAACGGCCTCATCGCAGGCGTGGGGCACCTCGCGCCGGATGATTCCCTCCACGTTCGGCCCGAACAGGGCGACGATGTCGGCGTCCGAGTAGGTTCTACCGGTAAACTGCTTGAACGTCCGCCGGTAGGCCTGCATTACGACCGGAAGGTTGTCGGCCAAGGTGCCATCGAGATCGAACACGATGGCGGCCAGCTTCAACGGCTGGTCACTCGACGCCATCATTTACGGCCCGCGCCATTTTTCGAGCTTTTCTTCGGCCCGGTCGGTAGCCAGCGGGACGGGGCTTGTCAGGGCCGACATCTGCTCCCACTGCTCCTGCGACATGGTGTAGTCGGCCGCTGCCAGCGACGCTTCCAGTTGCTCGACGTTGCGCGCCCCGATGATCGGCGCGGTGACGGCGGGGCTAGCCATCACCCACGCGACCGCGAGCGTGGCGGCGTGGGTGCCCGTTTGTTTGGCGTAGTCGGCGAAATCCTCAGCCAGGCGGTAATACTCGTCATCGCCGTATCGCTGCGAATACCGCTCGTTGGTGACCAGGCGGCCCTGCCGATCGCGCTTGGACCTGGAGTACTTGCCCGTGAGCAACCCCCCGCCCAGCGGGCTGTAGGGAATGACGGCGAGATCCTCCTGCTCGGCCAGCGGAAGAATCTCGATCTCGGCCGTGCGCTTGGCCAGGCTGTACATGGGCTGGAGCACGTAGATCGGCGTCAATCCAAGCCGTTCGGCGATGCCCAGCCCCTTTGCCGTCTGCCAGGCCGACCAGTTGCTCACGCCCGGATAGAGAACCTTGCCCTGCCGGACCAGATCGTCCATCGCCCCAAGCGTCTCGTCGATTGGCACGGTGGGGTCGAACTGGTGGCAAAAGTAGACGTCCAGGCGATCGGTGCCCAGGCGTTGCAGCGACGCTTCGGCTGCAAGCATGATGTTGCGCCGCGACAGGCCCCGGTCGTTGCGGTCCTTGCCCATCTGGCCGAACACCTTGCTGGTGATTACCAACTCATCGCGACAACCCTTGATCAGGCGCCCGAGGATCTCTTCGGCCCGCCCCTGCGAGTAAACGTTGGCCGAGTCGAAGAAGTTGATGCCGGCATCGCGACAGCGCTTGAACATCGCAGCCGAGGTGGCCTCGTCGGCGTCGCCACCGAACGACATCGTCCCGTAACACAACCGCGACACTTGTACGCCCGTCCTGCCCAGCAGTGTGTAGTGCATGGAAGCCTCCACATCCTTACGAAACGCCACTGCGCCCAACCGCCCACCGTTCTGTGCGTTGTCAGATGGTCCAGGGCGGTCGGTGGGCGATCTTAACACGCAAGGCCGAACCGGTCTAATGCTGCCCTTTCGGTCTTTTCCGCTCTGATAGAGTGGATGACGGCTCTGGAATGTACACCAGCCCTGTGAGGCAGCCGCAGTGTGTCAGGCCGTTACGCCGTCGATGTAGCCGGGCATCTCCCACGGCGCCGTGGCCCCGGCCAGCGCAAGCGTGATCTCCTGATGAATGGCTGTCTGCTGGCGCTTGCTGAGCGACTTGAAGTCGGCCGCCATTGCGGCGTTCTCATCCAGGTGCGCCATGCTGTCCAGGCCGACCTCCACGCAGTGCATCCCATCCAGCGACAGCGCGTAGCGAATCAGATCGGTGCCCTTCAGATCGGCGTCGCGCGCCTGCTTGACCGTCTTCATGCCCACGATGCCCATCTTCCGCTCGCGCGCCAGAGGCAGCAGCACGTCCTCATACTTGCCGTTGTCCGGGCGGGTCGCAGGAAAGATCGTTAGCAGCACGTCGGGGTCCCACCGACGCACCGCCTCGATGAGGATGTCGGCCCCAGCGTGGCCGGTCACGCCGAAGTGCCCGATCACGCCCTGCTCTGTCGCCTGCCGCGCCGCCCGCACCGCGCCCTTCTCGATCGCGCCCAGGTCGGCGTCCTGCCCGGGCCGCAAGCTGTGGATGTGGTACACGTCGAGGTGGTCGGTCTGAAGGCGCTTGAGGCTGATCTCCATCTCACGCTTGAAGCCGTCGTAGCTGCGCTGCGTGCTCTTGCTGACCAGGAAGATCCGCTTCCGGACATGTTTGACCGTCGGACCGATCATCTCCTCGCTGGCGATGCCCCGCGAGCCGTACGAGTGTGAGGTGTCCCAGTAGTTGACCCCGTACTCCAGCGCCCGCGCCAGCAACACCGCCACCTGTTCGGGATGGCCCGCGTGAGGCCGCGTGAACGACGAGCCCAGACCCAGACCGAGGATCGAAACCTCCGCACCGACGCGCCCGAGCACCCGCCGATCGACCTTCTTTCTTGCCTCAGCTCCCTGGGTGGTTGTCGGACCCGCCAACGAAGCTTGCGCGACCTCATCGAGACCTGCCCCCACAGCCGTGGCCCCCACCAACGTTCGACGCAAAAACTCCCGACGCGTGCTCTCGCTCATCTGCTATGCTCCTTGGCAGCCCGGTCTTAGGATTGCCGGCTCTTCGGCGATAGTTGCCCGTCCGCCGGCGGATTTCCACTTCGCACCGACGAGGCTGATTACGCCATCTCCCGGGCCACCGCCAGCAGGGCGGCAATCTTGTGTTCGTCGACCAAACGTCCCATGTGGAAGGTGACGGCCACCGGTTTGAAGCTCACGAGGTATCGGTACTGGGCGACAAGCTCATCGGCCGACAGGCGCTCGACGTCGGACGGCCAGATCCGCAAGAAGTACCGCACGGGACAGCAACGCGCCACAACTTCAGGACTGAGGTACTGATCGACGCTGGGGTCATATATGTCGACGCCCAACTCGGCCAAAAACGGGAGATGCTCTTCCCGCAGCAACTCACTGTGAACGTGCCGCTCCGCGGCGCCCAGCCCGTCGAACATCATCCGCCAATAAGGTAGCACGAACCGGCGAAACGCGTCGGGCGGGAACATGCCGGCAAAGTCGTCGGGAAAGCCTCCGGAGCGAGGACGGGTCGGGCGCTGCTGGTGCGTCGCGAGCACCTTGCGGTAGTTCAGCGCGCTGCGAACGCCGAATTCGATAAGCCGATGCGCACGCGCCGGGTCGTCGTACGGCAGCATGAAGAAATCCTGACCCATCAACAGGGCGGCCGTGGTGATCGGTCCCTGGAAATCGTGGCCGATGTGGTCGCTTGCATCGGGGCGGCGCTGCCTGAGCCGGCCGACCAGATCCAGCCGATGCTTGACCAGTTCAGCCGCCAAATAGTCGTCGGGCTCGCGGAGTCGATCGATGTCTTCGAGCGTTCGAATGCACGGCTTGACGTAGGGCTCGTCGGCGTCGGGTGAGATGGTCACCTCCGCGCCGAGCGTGGAGATGTGCACGTACGCCAGTCCGGCCAAGCGAGCCTTGGGCGCATCGACGCCCAGCCGGCGTGCGATCGGCTCGACGGCTTGGTAGGCGTGGCAGATCGCGTCCACGTCCAGGTGCAGCGCAGCCTGCGGCACGCCGCCCGCCTCGGCAATCAGCGAATCGAAAAACCCGAACTGATACGGTTGGCGGTTCTCTGACATCGTCACATGCCTCTGCGGCGTCGGCCGCCCACACTTCCAACGACTCCGGCACCACGCTCGGCGTGCCCAGCCTACACCGAAGACGCCGCCAGGCAAGCTTGCCCGTCGGACTGCGGGGTGGTGGCCCTGACAGACACGCGAGCGGTCAACTGCCGGTCGATCGGTAGTGTCGCACGCCGATTTTCCACCCCTGCAAACACAGGAACAGGAACACGAACCCGCCCGCCGGCGCGATCCATTGCAGGGCGATCGGCGCGCCGAGAGGATCCGGTCGATCGAGAATGGCCAGCACCGGAAAGTAATTCACGCACGCCAGTGGCACGACGAAGGTAAAAAACCGCCGGAACCAGGGCCGGTAGATAACCAGCGGGTACTGCGCCGTTTCCACGCCGCCGTAAGTGACGGTGTTCATGATCTCCAGGGATTCGATCGTCCAGAAGGCCACAGTAGCCTGTAGTACAAACAGGCCATAGAACAGGCACGTGCCGGCCAGCACGGTCGCGACGGCGAGAACAACCTTCTGCATTGTCCACGTGACATCCAGCGCCGCGGCGGCCCACAGCAGCACAACCAGCCCTTGCACCAGCCGTCCCACTCGCATGAGCTGAAGTTCACGGGCAGCCACCTGGAGCACCGTGCTCCTAGGCCGGAGCAGCAGCCGGTCGAATTCGCCGCTCTTGACCATCGCGGGGAAGGTGTCGAAGCCTCTCGCCACCGCCTCGGCGACGGCAAAGGCCACATTAATCATGCCGTAGAACAGGGCAACCTCGGCCAGCGTCCACCCGCGAAGGCTGCCGAAGCGGGCGAACAACGCCCACAGGGCCAGAAACTCGATTGCCGTGGTCAGCAGGTGTCCAACGGTCATCATGACGAAGGAGGCCTTGTACTGCATCTGGCTGCGGATCGAGATGCTCACGTAGCGGCAGTACACGCAGATCGAGTCGAGCATGCCCTAGCCTCCCTGCACCACCAGTCGCCGCATCCCGCGAACCAGAAGCCATCGCCCCAGCGCGATCAGCGCCACCGTCCACGCCAACTGATGCGCCAGCGCAGCCACGCCTTCTGCCGGCGCAATGTGCCCGGTGTAGAGACGAAACGGCACATCTGCCAAGCCGCGAAACGGCAGGAAGTTCAGCACCGGCTGCGCCCAGTCGGGAAACAGCGGCAGAGGAACGATCATCCCCGAGAGGATGAAAGTGGCCGCCGGCACCAGACGCCCGATCCCGTCTCCGGCAATGGTCCACAGCATCGAGACTGTCATCAGCGTGCCGATGGCCGCCGACAGCAGCACAGCCATCGCCGTCGAGAGCGCCCACAAACACGCTGCCTGCGGCGAGGCAGGGGCCTTCAGGCCCAGCAGCAGACCGGCCACGATAAACATGGGCACCGCGCGCAGCAGGACCGGCGCGGTCCGCATCGCCACCGCGCGAGTGAACCAGACCAAGTACACGTCCAGCGGGCGAAGCATCTCGTAGGCCACCGTGCCGCTGCGGATCATCTCCTGCACCTCGACGTCGGGCCGAAACAGCACCAGAAGGATCATCGCCTGACCCAGCCATACGTAGCTCACCACGTCCTGGTAGCTCATGGGCTGGACGGCGTTGCTGGACTGATAGAAGGCTCCGAAGATCATCACCCGGATCAGGCCCCAGAACAGTTGCGTGCCGAAGCCCGCCGCCGCCGCCGCGCGGTACTGGAGGAGGGCCCGAAAGCGCGCGCTTAAGATTGCCCAGTACGCGATCACGATTGCCGCTCCTCGTATAGCCGGGCGATGATCTGCTCGATTGGCGGGTCCTGCACGAACAGGTCGCGTATCGCGTGGTTGGCGGTGACCCGGGCGATCAGCTCAGCCGGACGGGTGCGCGACGGGTCGAAGCGCAGGCAGACGCGCTCGCCGTCACGCCGAATGATCTCGGCGTCGGGGTCGGTTACTTCCTCGTCCGGATCGACCAAGTCCACGATCAGCCATCGCTCGCGCGTCACCTGCGCCCGTAGCGATTCGAGCGGCCCGTCGGACAGGATCCGCCCCTCGGCAATGACCATTACGCGCGAGCAGAGCTCCTCGATGTCGTCCATGTCGTGCGTGGTAAGAATCACGGTAACGCCCCGCTCGCGATTGAGCCGCCGGATGAAGTCGCGGACCGCCAGCTTCGACACCGCGTCAAGCCCGATCGTCGGCTCGTCGAGAAACAGCAGCTCCGGGGCGTGCAGAAGCGAGGCCGCCAGATCGCAGCGCATCCGTTGGCCCAGGCTGAGCTGTCGCACCGGCACGTCCAGCAGCGGACCCAGATCCAGCAGCTCGATCAGCTCGTCGAGCGATTGGCGATGCTCCCCCGCCGGTACGCGGTAGATGTCGCGCAGCAACTCGAACGATTCGACCACCGGCAGATCCCACCAGAGCTGGGTTCGCTGCCCGAAGACCACGCCGATCCGCCGTACCGTCTCGATCCGCTGCCGCCAGGGCACATAACCCAGCACACGACATGAACCGCCGTCGGGCACCAGAATGCCCGAGAGCACCTTGACCGTGGTGCTCTTGCCCGCCCCATTGGGCCCGATGTAGCCGATCAATTCACCCGGCTCGACGCTGAAGCTCACGCCATCCAGCGCGCGAACGGTGCGATGGCGGCGATGCACGAGCCCGCGAAACGCACCCCAGATCCCCGGCCGTCGCTGGGCGATGTGGAACGTTTTGACCAGGTTCTCGGCGACAATGTGTGGCATGGGCCGGGCCAAGCACCAATGAAAGCTCGCCCGCAGCCGTTCGGTGGGCGAATGACCCAACAATGTAGGACCCATTCCTGCGGTTTGCAATCGACCGTCCGCTGAGACGTCGCCACGGGTCTGGCAATCATAGTCGATGGCGTTACCATGCTCCTTGAGGCTTCGGCGTGGACTGGGGTATCGCGGCGCGGTCGACGAGACGCAAACAAGCACAATGATGCTGTGCCTGCCGTTCTGCTCAGCGGGCGGCTGAAAAGGAGGTTCTTCGTGTCTGCACTACGAGGCGTGACTGTTGGCATTACAGCGGCGGCACTCGTGGCGCTCGGCGGCTGTGTTCTCGGTCCGACCGCCCTTCAGGTGAGTCGCGTTCGCTACAACGAGGTGATCCAGCAGACCCGCAAGGAGCAGATGCTGCTCAACCTGGTGCGGCTGCAATACCGCGAAGAGCCTCTGTTCCTCGATGTGGGAAGCGTAGCCACGCAGTTCACGTTCGCCCAGGCGGCCGGTGTGGAAGCGAGCATCAACGAGGGCCCTACCTCCTTCAACCCCGATTCGCTGGGGCTGAATCTCGACGTCGGCCTCGAAGAGAAGCCGACCATCACCCTCGCGCCGCTCCAGGGGCGCGACTTCGTGACGCGCTTGCTTGCTCCCATGCAGCCTGAGGTAATCCTGCTGCTGTCGCGTACGGGCTGGCGCGTCGACCGGGTGTTGCGGCTGACCGTTCAGGGCATGAACGGGCTCGAAAACGCCGCCAGCGCCTCCGGCCCCACTCCCGCGCAGGTGCCGCCGTTCCGAGAGTTCGTCCGTGTAACGCGCCTCTTGCGCGAATTGCAGAAACAGGGGTTGCTCGAGTTCGGATTCGAACCCAGTGTGAGCGACGTGTCGACCCCCGTTCCGACCGAGAAGGTCGGCCTGCCGGAGATGGTGGACGCACTGAGCGAGGGATACGGCCTTCGGCAAACCGAGGACGGACGAAATCTCGTGCTCACCCAGAGTTCCAAGTCTCTGGTGTGGCGCATCGGACCGTCAGCGGCTGAATCACCGGAGGCGGCCGAGATCGTCACCCTTTTGGGTCTCAAGCCCGGCCAGAGCAGCTATAAGGTGCGTTTGGGCGTTACCAACGGCAAACCAACCGAAGCGGCCGGGCAGCGCAGTGAGATCACGCTCACGACGCGGTCGCTGCTGGGCACCCTCTTCTATCTCTCGCAGGCCATTGACGTGCCCGCCGAGCATCGACGCAAAGGATATGTCACCACCACAGTGGACGAAGATGGCACCGAGTTCGCTTGGGCCGAATTGATGGGAGACCTGCTCCGCGTGCACTCTTCGCCCGCCAAGCCGTCAAGCACAGCGGTCCAGGTGCGTTTTTGGGGTTACTGGTATTACATCGACAACGCCGACCTGTCCTCCAAGTCCACGCTGGCGCTGCTGGGTCAGTTACTCGCCCTTCAGGCAGGCGGAGCCGATATCGTCACGCCGGTCCTCACCCTGCCCGTGGGCGGCTGACACGCCGCCGCGGCGCCCAGCAATGAATCCGGCCGAAGGGATGGACCGATCGGTCAGCGCTCGGCCCGGCTGACGCTCATGCCATCGACAACGGCGTGCGGGAATCGACCTTCATGATCTAGGTCCGAACTGAGCTGCACACCGTCGCCGAACAGCTCGTACACGTTGCCGGTTACCATGGTGTTCTTGACGCGGCCGACGATTCGACCGTCACAGATGCGGTAGCCCAGCCCGACGTTGCACGAGAAGTCGCCGTTGATGACATTGCCCTGACCGAAACCGATCAGGTGGCGGATGTAGATGCCGTCGTCGATGCCGGCCAGAAGCTGCTCGCTCGGCCGTTCGCCGTGTGCAATCGTCAGGTTATACGGGCGGCAGCCGCGATGGCCCGTGGGTTCGGCGCCAGCCAGGGCGGCCGAGTCCAGGTCGTAGCAGAACCCGCGCAGCACGCCCTTGTCGAACACGGTGAATCGCCGGGTAGGTACCCCGTCGCCATCAATCTCGACCGCCCCGCTGGCATAGTCCTGGTGGGGCTCGTCGATCAATGTGGCACTCGCATCGAGCACGCGCTGCCCGAGCCGGCCCGCCAGCGGCGACTCGCCTTTGGCCACGCTGCGCCCGTTCACGCCCAACTGAAGCACATGGCAGAACATCGCCAGCGTTTCAGGTGGCAGATACGCCTTACACACACCGGCGCTGGCGTCCGTGATAGTTTGCCCCCAGCGCAGGTCGCGAACGATCCGCTCCGCGATCGCGTTGGGGTCGAAGAACTCGTTCAGATCGCACCAACTCCGACCGTAACCGGTCAGCACCATGTCGGTACCTTCCGTACGCTGCACGAAGGCCCCCAATCGCCAGCGTGTCCGCGCGCCGATGTGACACACCCCGCCGGAGGTGACCAGAAGCGATTCGGATTCGACACGCTCCGCACCGGCCTGGATCCACAGTTCGGAGTCGAACGCCTTGATCGCGTCGACGATCCGCTGGCAGCTTTCGATCAACTGCTCGCGAGTCAAGCTCAGCGTCCTGGCCGAGTGGGTCTTCACGGCTGTTACGTCACCGGCAGGTGGATAGGCGTCAAAATGGGCCGCGCTGCCTACCTTGGCCAGGCTTACCGCGTGCTCGATCATCGTGTCGAGCTGATCGAGGCGGTTGCCGCGGGTATTGGCTTTTCGTCTGCCCACCAACACCTCGATGCCGAATGAAAGACTTTCGCGGCCACCGGTGTCTTTCAGCCGCCCACTCTCGAACCCGCACGTGGTTCTCTCCTCGTGATGCAGGCTGATCTTGGCAGCCGCAGCGCCCAGGCGCCTGGCCGCCGACACACCGTCCTGCAAACGATGCTGAAGCGACTCAGCCAACGGATTTCGCATCGGTACGTCCTCGCCTGCCTGCCCTATGTGTGGTTCCGCGTCGCGGCTAGCCGCCGATCACCACGTTTCGAATCCGGATGTGAGGCGAGCCGCACGTGATTGGCAGCGGCACCTGACCCGCCTTGCCGCACCCGCCGCCGCGCTGACGCTGCGTCAGGTCGTTGGCGATGCCGTCGATAGCGTTGAGCGTCTCGAAGACGTTGCCGGTCAGCACCACGTCGCGAACGAGTTCGCCCACTTGCCCGTTCTCAATCCGGTACCCGTACGCCGCCGAGAAGGTGAACTGCTCGAACTCGGTCTGCCCGCCGTACATGTCGCACGCGTACACGCCGCGATCCACTTCGGCGAATAGCTCCCGCCGCGTGGCCTGCCCGTTCTCGATGTAGGTGTTGGTCATCCGTACAATGGGCGGGTACTCACGTCGAATCGTGCGGGCGTTGCCCGTGGGTCTGGCTCGCATCTTGCCGGCCGTCTCGAGCGAGTGCAGATGTCCGGCCAGAACGCCCCCCTCAATCAGGTACGTCTTGCCGGCGGGCGTGCCTTCGTCGTCGTACGAGAGGCTGCCGATCGTGCGATCGATCGTCCCGTCGTCGACAACGTTCAGGTCCTTACCGCCCATCGCTCGACCCACAACCATCAGGTCGCGCATCTTCGGATTTTCATACAAGAAGTCGGCCTCACTAAGATGTCCGAACGCCTCGTGGATAAACACCCCGCCCAGCGCCGGGTCGAGTATCACCGTGTGCGCGCCGCCTTTCACCTTCGGAGCCTTCAGCAGCGCCGCGGCCCGGCGAGCGACTTCCAGGACGTTCTCCTCCAGGCCCAGCACGGCCGCATACGTCGTCGCCGACGCGCGACTGTCATGGGCGAGCTGGACGAGCGCACCGTCTCGCGCGGTGGCGTTGAAGCTGCATACGACCCGCGGTCGCTCCTCCATGAAATACGTCCCGCGCGTGTTGGCAAAGTACACGGTGCGGAACGCGTCAGAGTAGCCTACATTCGAACTCTCGATCGACGGATCGGCGCCGAGCACGATCTCGTTGTACCCGCGAATAAGCTTGATCTTCTCGTCCAGGCCGACACCACGGAAATCTCGTTTGAGAGTGGCGGGTCGCTCGTCGACCACCGGCTCGACGTGCGCCAGTTCGGTCGACTCCCTGCCCACCAAGGCCGCGCAGCGACAGGCTTCGGCTACCTGCTCGCCCAGGTCGTCCAGCGAGTCAAACGCCACTACGCCCCAGCCGCCTTTCGTGCACGCCCGGGCGATGCCCCCGCAAAACGTCGAGGAGCTGGCCCGTTCCATCTCCGCTCCGCGATAAGCGAGCGAGGTGCTCTCCTCAGTCTCCACGCGGATTTCAGCATAATCCGCCCTGGCGTTCTTCAGCGCAGAGGTGAGTTCGTCTCGCATGCCTGCACCTACCAGTTGGTTGCCTGCCAAAGTCACCCGCTCACATTACGCCCGTCCGACGAGCGCGTTCGAGAGTCTCGCCCAGCATAGTACGTGGCCGCCAGCGGCGGTAGGGGGCAGAAACGTCGGTTTCACAAAGACCGGACATCGGATACAACAATGCCATGACCGGCGAACACGGCCATCAGGTCCCCGCCGACGCGCCCCTTGGCACGACACCGGACGCAGGATCGGCCTCGTCGTGCCGAACGGGTCCCGACTGCCTCGGGCGAATCGCCGGTCAACTGGCCCCGATCGCTGCGGCTGCGGCTTACCTCGTCCTGGTGCTGATCTTCAGCAACTTCCGCGATGTATTCGAGTTCGATATGGACGAGGGCAACAACGTCATCAAAGCGCTCCTGGTCGAGCGAGGATACGGACTCTACAGCGAGATCTGGAGCGATCAGCCGCCGCTGTTCACCTGGATGCTGACGGGCTGCTTCCGTTTGTTCGGCTGGGACGTGAACGTTGCGCGCGTGCTGGTCCTGCTGTTTGCTTCGGGAATCGTCTTTGCTCTCTATGACTCCTTGCGCATCACGTGGGGCCACGCGGCTGCCTTGGTGGCCGTCGCGCTGCTGCCTTGCAGTAAATACTTTGTGACGCTCAGCGTCTCGACCATGCTGGGCCTGCCGGCGATCTCACTGGCTGTGCTTGGCCTGTGGGCACTTTTGCGTTGGCGGGCCAGCGGTCGCGCGCCATGGCTGATCGTCGCCGGCGTGCTGATGGGCCTGTCGTGGGCGACCAAACTTTTCACCGCTTTCCTGCTGCCGGTGTTCGCCGTGTGGATCGTGTTGGTCGATGCGGGGCGTGGCCGATCACCGCGCTGGCCTCGCGCGCTGGCGTGGTCGGCAGGCTGGTCGCTATGTGCCGTTCTCATCCCGGCAATCATCCTTCTGCTGGCGGCTGCACCGGCCTATTGGGGTCCGTTGTACAGCACCCATGCCGACGCCCGCACAGCCGGCGTCTACGGTCAGGGCGCTCCAGTCGGCCAACTGCTCGGCAATCTCCGCGATGACTGGCAGATCATGCTCCTGGCTGCGATGGGCGTGATTCATGTGGTTTTGCGCAAGCGATACGGGTTGTTGATCGTGCCGGCTTGGATCCTCGTCGCCCTGGCGGCGTTGTGGCGGCACGCACCGGTCTGGTACCACCATCACCTCCTTGTAAGCGTGCCGGCCTGCGCGATTGCGGGCATCGCGGTCGGGCAAATCGCCTCAGGCGGTTTCCGGACGCAACGAGGGTGGGACTGGATCGTCGCCGCGCTGCTCCGTGTCGCCGCGGTTGTGGCGGCGGCGGCACTGGGATGGGCGGTCATCAGCGGCGCCAAACGCCCTGCGGGCTGGCCGTGGCTGTCGTGGCGCGATCACGATCGCTTCGTCGTGCAGGTCATGAAGGCCTATCAGCACGCGACCGACGTGGTGGTCGTCGACCGCCAGATGTACGCCTTCCGCGCCGGCTACGCCGTGCCGCCCAACCTGAGCGTCACCTCGCACAAGCGCCTGGCGACCGGCAATCTCACCGACCAGGAAATCCTTCGAACCATTGCCGAGCAAAAACCCCAGCAAATCGTGTTGTCTTGGCGCTTCAGCGACCAGCTCAAACGCCGTATCCGAGACGCGATACGTGAGCGGTACACACTCGTGTACCACGGCGTGCAGGTCTACCTGGACGACAGGCAGGTCCCGGTAGAGGTCTACGTCCGCACCGATATTGCCGGCGACCCGCTCGATGTGCTCTCGACTGCCCTGCAAAGCGTACCCAATGTCGCAGCCGCCCATGACTACGTCGGCCTGCTTTCAGCCGCGCGGGGCGATACGCAGCAAGCCGTCGCTGCCTTTCGCCGAGCGTATCAACTCGACCCGACCGACCCGCGCGCATGTCGGCACCTGGCTGAAAGCCGCATGTCCCGCGGCGACTGGCAGGAGGGCTTCGCGGTATTCAAGGCCGCGATGAAGCAGCCGCCAGGCCCGCGACGAGACGCCGTGGCCCGAGCGTGCGCCTGGCGACGGGCTACCTGCCCCGATGCAGCGTACCGCAGCGGCGCCGAGGCCGAGGGAATCATCCGCAGCATCCTCCAGACCCGTGGCCAACAGCACCCTGGTGATATGGAAACCCTCGCAGTCGCACTGGCCGGCCAGAGCCGATTCGATCAGGCGCTCACGATCGCCCAGCGCGCCCTGGCGCTCGCCCGAGCGGGGGACCAGCAAACGGCAGCCGGCCGACTCCAGCAGCAGATTGAATCCTATCGACGGCACCAACCATGGACCGAGGCAGTGGCTCTCCCGTCACCTTAAATCCAAGTGCACAAGCCCTTCGGCCAAAGTCCACCCGCGCCGGCGTCTGCTTCCCGGATGCGGATCGGCGAGACACGGTTGCATGTTCACGCAAGCACGGCGATGATAGCCCCCCCAACAATGTCACGAACGCGCACCCAATCCCTGCGATGGCTGGACTCACTTACCAGCGCCATCTTCTGCCTGCCCAACTTCGTGGGCGTTGTGGTGTTTGTCGTGTTCCCGGTGACGGCCAGCTTGCTGCTGAGCTTCTGCTACTGGCGCGGAAGCCGGCTGGAACTCGATGCCATTCGCTGGGCCGGCCTGGACAACTTCCGGCAGTTGCTCGGCTTCAGGACCTCGGCCAATGGGATCCAGCTAACCGTTGGGTGGATGTGGGTGATCGGCGTGGTCGCGCTGGTCTACCTGGCGGCCAGGCGACTCGACGCGGTCCGTCGAGTCGGCCAGGTGGCAGCCGTCGCGGGGCTGCTGATCCTAACGGGTGGTGGGTACCTCTACTGGTGCCGCATCATTCGCCCCGAGTGGAACGACCCGCTGTTCTGGCAGGCATTCTGGAACAGCTTCGTCCTCATGACCTGGGGCGTGGGCGGGCGGATCGTCCTGTGTCTGGCGATGGCGATGATGCTCAACCAGCGCCTCCGCGAGATCCTGGTGCATCGTACGATCTACTTCCTGCCAACCGTCTCGTCCGCTATCGCGCTGTACATCCTCTGGCAGGCTCTCTACCACCCCGACGTCGGCGTGATCAACCGCTCGATGCTCCAGATACGCGACGTGTTCAACGCACTGGTGGCGTGCCTGGGCGGGCCCGCGCAGTGGATCACCGCCAGACCGCCCAACTGGCTGGGCGACCCGACGACCGCCAAGCCGGCCTTCATCCTCATGGGCTGGTGGCAGCAGGTGGGCGGACTGACCATGTTGCTCTACCTGGCCGCCCTTCAGGGCATTCCCGAGCAGCTCTACGAAGCGGCCGACATCGACGGCGCCACCGCCTCGCGGAAGTTCTGGCATATCACCTGGCCTATGATCAGCCCCACCACGTTCTTCATCTTCATCATGGGTGTGGTAAGCGGCTTTCAGGGCGGGTTCCAGCAGGCCTACATTATGACACGCGGCGGGCCGGCAGGCTCGACCACCACCATCGACTACTTCATCTACAACAAGGCCTTTTTTGAGAACCAGGAGATGGGGTACGCCTCGGCGGCAGCGTGGGTGCTGTTCTCGGTGATCCTGGTGCTGACGTTGATCAACTGGCGTTACGGACAACGGCACGTGCATTACTGAAAGATCAACCGTGTTTCGGATCAAGTGGCGCAAATACCGCAGGGGGCAACTGAACGTCGGGCAGGCGGCGCTGCTTCGGCTGGCGCTGCTCACCGGCGCCGTCACCATGCTGGTGCCCTTCGCCTGGATGGTCTGCACCGCGCTGAAGGACCGCCACACGATGGAGAACGAACCGCAACGATGGATGCCCAAGCTGCCCGCCGCCGTCGAGCGCGTGCAGTGGCGTCTCGATTACGTCCGCGCAACGACCGCCGACTTCCGCGACGTCGTGCTGGCCGACTTCGAGCAGGAAGCTCGCCAGGGCGAACAGGCCTTCGCCCGTCACGGCACGGGTGCCCTCCCTCTCGCCGTCGACTTTGATCGGCAGGACGGCATACGAAGCGCCATCGACCTACACCCGGCTTCCCTGGCCGAGCGGAAAGTCAGGGCGCTGGCCTTCTGGCTCCACGGCGACCGCTCGGGCCACCGGCTGCGGCTCCGTGTCGTGGGCGACGGCTTCTCCTACGCCTCCACGGACGATCTGCGCGTCCAGTTCGAAGGCTGGAAAGAGGTCTTCTGCTTCTTCCGCGACGAGCAATTCGACCCGCTTGGCCGTGAGGTGATTCAGCTTCGCAGCGACGATCCGCAACAGACCGGCTACGTGCCGTTGCAGGGCCTGCGCCGTATCGAAATCGAGGTCGTGCGCGAATCGCGGGCCGCCCGCACCTGGCGCCATTGGACCTACTCCTTCCGCAAGGCCTGGGCCTCCATGCCCTTCGGCCGTTTCTACCTCAACACCCTGTTCGTCGCGCTGGCCGTTACCCTCGGACAGGTGCTGACCAGCTCGTTGGCCGCCTACGCCTTCGCCCGCCTGAACTTCCCGGGACGCGATAAGCTGTTCTTCGCCTATCTGGCCACCATGATGGTCCCGGTCGCCGTAACGATCGTGCCCACCTTCATCCTGATGAAGCTGCTGGGATGGTTCGACACCTACCGGGCGCTCATCCTGCCCGCGCTGTTCAGCGCCTACGGCACGTTCCTGTTGCGACAGTTCTTCAAGGCCCTGCCGACCGATCTGGAAGACGCCGCCCGCATCGACGGGTGCGGCAAGCTCCGCGTCTGGCTGCACGTCATCATGCCGTTGAGCAAACCGGCCTTGGCAACGCTGGCCACGTTCACGTTCATGGCCGCCTGGTCGTCGTTCCAGTGGCCTCTGTTCGCCACCCAGTCGATGGACATGAAGGTCCTGCCCATCGGACTGTCGGCCTTCCAGGATAAATTCAGCGTCCAGTACAACCTGCTGATGGCCGCCTCGCTGATCGTGATGGTGCCCACCCTGCTCGTCTTCCTGTTCAATCAGCGATTCTTCACGCGCGGCATCCAACTGAGCGGTATGAAAGAGTGAGATACTTCCTTGCGGTCCTGGCCGTCGTCGTCGGACTGGGCGTCTATCTGCTGAGCACCCGGCGGGTAGAGGATGTCCAACCCGGCCAGGTCGAACTGCGCTTCTCGTTTCCCGGCGATGTACGCTCGTTGAGTGTCTACAGCCGCATCGCCCGGCGATTCATGGAAGAGAATCCCGACATCTATGTGAAGCTGGAACCCGTGGTCGGCGACTTCCGACGAATCATCCAGCGCGATCTGGTGGCCAAGATCGCCCCCGACGTGTTCTTCAGCGACGATGATTACTTCACCGTCTTCGCCCAGGACGACCATTATCTCTCGCTGGACGAGTTGATCGAACGGGACGGCTACAACGTCGAAACGTTTTATCGGCCCGCGTTCGAGAGCTTCCGCTATGAGGGCGTCCAGTACGGGCTGCCGTTCGGCTGGGGCTGTTCGTTGCTGCTCTACAACAAAGCCCTCTTCCGTGAGCACGGAATCACGTACGATCCGACGCTGTGGACGTGGGAGCAGTTCCTCGACACCGTCAAGCGCTGCACCGACGTCGTCGAGGTCGACGGACGCACCGTGCAACGCTATGGGTACATGCGCGACAACTGGGCGCACACCATGTGTCACATGTGGCAGGGCGGCGGAACCATCCTCCAGAAGTCGATCGTGTGCCCTGCCTGCGACCGTCGAACCGACGTCGACGACATGGTCGAGCCCGGCGACGTGCCGTGCGCGCAGTGCGGCAAGGCCACCGACAACGGGCGCGCCGAATGGCGCTGTGTCATCGATTCTCCCGGCTGCCTGCGAGGCGTCGAGTTCATGCTCTCCCTGCTGCCCTACACGCCGCGAGCCGTAGCCAGCGATGCCAGTGAGATGAGCTCCAACCAGGAGTTGTTCGTCACCAACCGCCTGGCCGTCATTCGCGGCGGGCCCTACTCGGCTCAGTGGGCGTCTGAAGTCGACATCGACTGGGGCATCGGCTACTACCCCGCCGGTCCCGGCGGGCGCTGGACGCGCTTCTACTGCGACGGGTTCGTCATCTGGGACCAGACGTCGCATCCCCAAGAGGCTTGGCGGTTCCTTCGGTATCTTTGCAGCGACGAGGCGCAGCGCGTCCTCGCCAAGGAAGGCTACCACATCCCCACCCGACGCACCGTCGCCGAGTCACCCTATTTCGACCGCCCCGACACGCCTTGGGACGAGTCCAAGTTCGCCGGAGCCATCGACCACGTCCGTTTTCAGCGCAAAATCCCCCGTTGGGACCCCGTGGGCCAGATCATCGGGCGGGTGTACGGCTATCTCATGCTCGAGGGGGGCTCGTTTCAAAAAGTGTCCGCGACTGAGTTTCTCCAGCGCTGCCAGCACCAGATCGATCGTGAGCTTTCCAGGGACCAATAAGCCCCCGTCGGCCGGACCGTTACGCGCCGCTCACCTGCGGGCTCAGCCAGTTCTTGCACCTACGTAAAGGTATGCCACCATCCAGAGCCCTCTGTGATCCGTCCACCTTGGGGGCGACAACGCCAGGTGGCCGGCTGGGCATCCGGGCGCGGTCGCGCCGGCCGGCTCGATGCCCCGTCTGCCGGCTGCAAGCCCACTTATTGGACTAGGCCAACCGACGCTCTGTTAAGTTGACATCTGAGGCGGCCGATTGCTAAACTGGCGTTAAGCTGGGCAAATTGGGAAGGCTTGGCCGATTGCAATGGCGGCCGTGTCAGTCATTGCCGTCCGTTGCGAGGGCGCGACAGTTATGAAGACTGTATACACAACCGGTGAGGTCGCTGAGGTCTGCAACGTCAGCCAGCAGACGGTGATACGCTGCTTCGACAGTGGGCGGCTTAAAGGGTTCCGCGTGCCGGGCTCGCGCTTCCGCCGTATCCCGCGCGAGAGCCTCGTCCAGTTCATGAAGGACAACAACATCCCGCTGGACAACCTCGAGAGCGGCAAGAAGCGCGTGTTGGTCGTCGATGACGATCCGGACATCGTAAGTATGTTGACCGAACTGCTCGAGCGCGACGGGCGTTTCGAGGTCCAGACCGCCTCGACCGGCTACGACGCCGGCATGCTCACCCAGAAATTCCGTCCCGACGTCATCATCCTCGACTACATGCTGCCGGACATCAACGGCAACGTCGTGTGCCAGACCATCCGTGCCAATCCTGATCTGGAGCATGTAAGAATCATCATCGTCAGCGGCGTGGTGAATCGTCAGGAGGTGGACGTGCTGCTGTCGGACGGGGCCGACGACTTCATGAAGAAGCCTTTCGATATTGACCGGCTCATCGAGCGGATGGCCGAGCTGGTAAACGCTTGACCCCACCTGCCGACGCCGGCTCGGGCAAGCCCATGGCCACAGACAAGACCAACAGCGCATCGCGGCCCGACCGCCTTGAACTGATCCTTGCGCAACTGCGCAAGCTGCCCACGCTGCCGTCGGTGGCTACGCGCCTGTTGAGTCTGACGGCTTCGGCGCAAGCGGATGCCCGCCAGGTCGCCCGACTCATCGGGTCGGATCAGTCTCTCACGGCGAAAATCCTCTCGTTGGCGCGGCGGGCGGCCGCGCCCGCCGGCGATGAAGTGCTCACCGTCGAGCGCGCGGTGGTCTTTCTCGGGTTCGAGACCATCCGCAACACCGTGCTCTCGATGAAGATCTACGAGGTGTTTGGCCCGGGCGGGCAGCACCCCGACAGTCCTTTTGATCGCATCGAGTTCTGGAAACACAGCCTGGGCGTCGCCTGCGGCGCGAGCCTGTTGGCGCACCGTTTGAGCTGGCGGATCAAACCGGAAGACGCGTTCGTGTGCGGCTTGCTGCACGATCTGGGCAAAGTGGCCCTCGATGAGTGCCTGCCGAAAAGCTTCGCTCGCGTCATGCAGCAGGCCATGCGAGGCCGCAGTTGCCTCGCCGAGATCGAACAGCAAGTCATCGGAATCGATCATACGATCGCAGGCCGGCGCCTCGGGCAGCACTGGGAACTGCCGGATGCCGTGGTGGATTGCATGTGGCTGCACCAGCACGCGCCCGAAAGCCTGCCGCCGGACCTTTCCTCTGCCGGCATGGTCAAGATCGTCTATCTGGCCAACCTGATGGCACACGAGCAGCGGGTGGGATTCAGCGGCAATTTCGTTCATCTGGAACGCGCCGCCAATGTGGCTGGCCGGCTCGGCATCACCACGCGGGACTTCACCTCGATCCTCGAGGCGCTGCCCAAGCAGGTCTGCGAACGCGCCAACCTGCTGGGGCTGACCGACGTCACTAGTGAGGGCCTCTACATCCAGGCCATGAGCCAGGCAACCGCCGAACTGACCGAACTCAACGAATCGCTCAGGGCGTCCGCACGCGCCCACCAGCAGCGACAGCGCTACTTTGACGCGCTGGCGGAAATGAACCGCACGTTGCGACCGTCCTCGGGCGTGGGCGAGGTCTGCCTTGCCGGCGCCGCCGCCGTCCGGGCCGCCTTGGATGTGTCGGCTGTGGTGCTCTGGTCGGTCGACCCCGATGAGTCCTACTGCTCGGTCGCTGTGTCGGACGGCCAAGCAGATGGTCTCGACATTCTCGACGCGTCCGAAGTAGCTGAGGTGAACCGCCAGATGCGTGCGTTGGCCGCGCACCCAGGCTCGATTCCGGCGCCGTCGGCAGGGCATCCGCTGCTGATACGTTATGCTGATCGCCTCGGGCCGGCTCCCTATTGGCTGCTGCCGCTGGCGTGCCATGGGCGCTTGGTGGCGCTGGCCACCTTCTCCTCACCAGCCCCAGCCGCGCCGCAAACAGCGACCCACACGTCGGAACTGGCCGCCCTGTCCGGCGCGATCGGTTTGGCCATCGCCAACGCCGCCGCACGAGCGGCAGCCGAAAGCCTGGGGGAGGACCTCGCCGAGGCGAGCCGCCGGCTCCAGCAGGTGCAGGGCGAACTGCTCAAAAGCCGATCCTTGCAGGCCATTGCCGAGATGGCAGCCGGCGCCGCCCATGAGCTGAACAACCCGCTGGCCATCGTCTCCGGGCGCGCCCAGCAACTCCGCGAGGAGGCCACCGACCCGCGCACCCGCCACCTGCTCGATATCATCCATCAGCAAGCGCATCGGTGCAGCCAGATCGTCAGCGAACTCATGGAGTTTGCCCATCCCGTCCCACCGACACTCAAGGCCTTTCAGATCCAGTCGATCCTTGAAGAGCTGCGCCAACGATGGCTGGAGCGGACCAGGCTGTCGCCGGATCAATTTGCCCTTGGCCTGCCGACCGAGTTGCCCGCCGCCTACGCCGATCCGCAGCAGGTGCGCCAGATTCTGGATGAATTGGTGACCAACGCAACAGCCTCCGCCGAGCCCGACACGCTGCGCCTGACGGTCAACTGCCGGTCCGAACCTTCCGATGATTGCATTATCATCGCCGTGGAAGACAACGGATGCGGGATGACGCCCGACATCCAGGCCAAGGCCTTCGATCCGTTCTTCTCCCATCGTCCCGCCGGACGAGGACGCGGCTTGGGACTGGCCAAGGCCCTTCATCTGGCCGAGGGCAACATGGTCAGGCTTTGGCTGGAGAGCGACCCGGGTCGCGGCACCACGGCCTACCTTCGTCTTCCTACCCACCAGGCAACACTGCCAAGCCATCCGACCGTCCCATAACGCAACTGAGCCGATATACACAGGAGTCGAGAAGAACCGGGCCAGGCGGGACGCATGGGCCTAACACTTCCATACCTCGCTCTCGCGGTCGATGCGCCCGCTGGCCTGCTTATACAACCGACTTTGAGGTCCGCTCATGATGCGTACAAGGTCGCGCGTGCTGATCGTCGAGGATGAGCCGGACATCGCAGACATGCTGGCCGACCACATCACACACAGCCTAGGAGCCGAAACCACCGTCGCGCGCACCGCCTCCGAAGCCCTCAGGCTGGAACTCGGTCATCCTCACGACGTGGTGTTGGCCGACGTGCTGCTGCCCGACGCCAATGCGCTCGACCTGGTCCGCCAGTTGCGCGATATGAGCGATCCGCAGGTGGTCCTCATGACCGGCGAGCCCAACGCAGGACGCGCCATCGAAGCCATGCGCCTCGGCGTGCGCGACATGATGACCAAGCCCTTCGACCTCAGCCATCTCACCACCACGATCAAGCAGTTGCTCGACGAACAACGTCAGCAGCAGGCCAAAAAGCAGCGCAGCCACCGCCTGCGCACTCTGGCCAGCAGGATCGTCCGCGAGCGGAGAGAGCTGCGCCAAAGGCTCGATCTGCTCTGTCGCGATTTCGTCCACGCCCACCAACGTCTGGCCGAAAAGGTCGTGAAAGACCGCGAATCCGCCGACGCCCCTTAGCTCGCTCGCTTCTGTTCCTGCCACCACCGACACTGTCGCGCCAAGACGCACGAGGTGCACAGCGGGCTCCGCGCGCGGCAGGTCTGACGACCGTGGGCAATCAGCAGAACGTGAAACGCGTATACACATTCGTCGGGGCAAGCGGCCTGTAGGATTGCATGTGCGGCTTCAGCCGTCACGCGTTCGTCGATCAGGCCGAGCCGCCAACTCACACGATGCACGTGCGTGTCGACAGGCATGGCAGGCCGACCGAAGTTGAACAGCAATACGCACGCCGCCGTCTTCGGTCCCACGCCGTCCAGTTGTATCAACCACTCTCGTGCCCGCTCGACGGGCCATCGACCCAGGAACGCCAGACCTAATCGCCCGCGCTCCTGCTCGATGTGCCGCAACAGGGCTTGGATCCGCCGGGCCTTGAGACGAGCGAGCCCGCCGCAACGAATCGCTGCCTCCACTTGCGCAACCGGCGCGCTCAGACACGCCTGCCACGTCGGGAAAGCCCGCTTGAGACGCGCAAACGCCCGCGATGAGTTGGTACCAGAAGTGTTTTGTGAAAGGATCGTGGCGATCAGACCGTCGAGCCCGTTGAGCCCACGCCGCCACCGTCGCGGCCCGTAAGCCTGTTCCAGTTGCCGAACGATCCCTCGAACCCGCCGAGCCGTGGGTTGACCGACCTTACGGCTCACCGGGCGCCCTCCGTCGGATCATCACCCGTGCCGCCACCAGCCCGACCTCATACAGCAGGATCATCGGCGCCGCCAGCATCACCTGGCTGGTCACGTCGGGCGGAGTGACCAGCGCCGCCGCTACCACCATGCCAAACACGACATAACGCCTCGCCCTCGCCATTTGCGCGACGGGTACGATGTTCAGAACAGCCAGGAACACCACCACGATCGGCACCTGAAAGCCGATGCCGAACCCCAACGCCAAATGCGTCACGAAGCTGAAGTAGAACGACAGCGCAAACCCAGGCCGCACGAAAGATTCCGACGCGCGTCGCAGGTCGGCTTGGTAGGTCTGCCCGTCCAGCCGAATCTTCAGTTGGTTCTCGCGAGTGTTCACCCACGCCTGACCGGCCTGTGGGTCGGGCGGGTCGTCTTCGAGAATCGGAAGCGCAAGACCCGGCTGGGTCGTGGCCGCTTGAGTGGCTGCCGACTGTTCCGGGAACAGGTAACCGGCGATCAGCCCGGGATCAGACCCGGGACGGGGCACCCACGACCCGATGCTGATCAGGAAGCTCAGCACCACCGGCAGCACGACGTAGAACAGAAACAGCACCCCCAGGGCGAACAGCACTATCGAAGCCGGCGCCATTCGCTGCACGAACCGTCGCTCGTGCCTGTACAGCCCCGCCGCCACAAACGCCCAAAGCTGCCATAGCCCATACGGCGCCGAAATGATCAGCCCGCATATGAAGCACATCTTCAGCACGACCACGAAGGTCTCAGCCGGCTGGAGGGTTATCAGCTTGGGCGGCTCTCCCTGACTCGCCAGAGCCGCCGACAGGGGCCGCATGAGCCACAGCATGATCTCCCGCTCGAAGACGAAGCAGACCACAAGCCCCACGCCCGCCGCGATCAGGATCCGGATCAGACGCCAGCGCAGCTCCTCCAGGTGCTCGCCGAACGACATGCGCACCTGCGGTTCTTCCGGCTTGGATTCAGGCTGATCGCTCACCGACTTATCCTCGCGGCCACGATGCGGTGGTCGAGGCGGGTCGATTTTAGAAGCCCGATGCGAGCCGGGTCAACGACCCAGCTCGTCGCCGCCGGGTTTGCAGACGCACAATATAGTCAAGCCGAACCCCCGCGATGGCCTTGCGTGACGCCGCCCGCACGTCACAATGGCCCCACAAGTCCGCGAGAAGTCGCCCCAAGTCCGCCAGGAGCCTTGCCATGCCCACGCCCGTCAGGATTGCTGCCGCCGGGGTCACCGTCGCCGCCACCCTCAACGACTCGCCCACAGCCGCCAAGATCGCCGCCGCCCTGCCGATTCGCGGCCAGGTCAACCGCTGGGGCGATGAGATCTACTTCGCCATCGACGTGAAAGACTCACAGGCCGCCGACGCCAGGACCGAGATGCGGGTGGGCGAGTTGGCCTATTGGCCCGCGGGCTCGGCGTTCTGCCTCTTCTGGGGCAAGACACCCGCCAGCCAGGCCGACGAGCCCCGCGCGTACAGCGAGGTCAACCCGGTGGGCATCGTCGACGGCGATGCAACGGTCCTGGCCGGCGTAGCCGACGGCGAGCCGATCACCATCGAACGCGCCTGACCGCTCGCGCCGTCATCGCCGTGTGTGCCACTCATCTTGAGCAGTGTCTTCCCGCACCCGAACGCGCCTGTTCTTGAAGTGTTCCTCAATCCACGTTTAGCGGCGACCCGTTAGGGGAGCGTGGCGGGTGTCCCGTTCCCTCCAGGAGCGTGGACTGACGCCGTGTGCCACTGCTCTTGATGAGCAGTGTTGTTTCTTACGCGAACGCGCGTGTTGTTGCAGTGTTTCTCAACTCGTGTTTAGCGGCGACCCGTTAGGGGAGCGCGCAAAGGGCACCCCGTCCTCTCCGAGGGTGGGGGACAAACGTGTGGGAACACGAAGGCGCCGCCACATACCCCCTCAAAGCCATTTCTGCAAAAACGCCACCACCTCCGCACGCATGGCAGCCGTCTCGAAGTGGGCAATGTCGTAACGCAGCAGCTTCCACGCCTCGGGCGCGCCGGCCTGGCGATACGCCTCTTGCAGCGCCGCGTCGATGCGGTCCAGCCCCGCAGGCGGCGTGAGCGGGTCGAAGTTGCCCGCCAGACTCAGGTGCGCCCGCGGCACGATCAGCTCGTTGATCTGCGTCGTGTTGAAATGCTTCAGCAGGTTCGGCACGAAGTAGTAGACGCCGTGCTCGTCCAGTCCGTTGGTCTCGATCAGCGCGTCGAAGTCGGTCAGGCAGCAGATGTCGACGCACGCCCTGATCCGCTCGTCCAGCGCCGCCAGCCACCAGGCCATCGTGCTGCCCATCGACAGGCCCAGCGTGCCGATCCGCCCCGCGTCCACGTCGGGCCGCGACACCAGATAGTTGACCGCCCGCAAGCTGTCGTAGACCATCATGCCCCACAGCACCCGGCCGGACCATAGCATCTGCTTGAACAAGGCCGTCTCACTTCGCCCCCGCCGCTCGCCGAACGAGAAATGATCGATGCACAGCGCCGACCAGCCGTACCGCGTCAGTTCGATCGCATAGGGCGGCTGCTGGATGGCGTCGCGACCCTTGATCAACTCGTCCTTGCCCAACGGGTAGTCGCCGCCGTGCGCGTGGTTGTACAGCACAACCGGCCGCCGCTCGTGCTTGCCGTTGGGCCGAACGAAGTAGGCCGGCACCGGCTCCATGTCGTTCAGGTCGAGCATGAGCTTTTCGAGCACGTACAGCTCGTGCTGCTCCTGCCCGATGTTGGTAACCGAGATCGGCCGATCGCGCTCGGCCAACTCGCCCAGCAAACCGTACAACTGCGACCGCCTCGCTTCGCTGCTTGCACTCATATCCTAATACCTTCCGCCGCGTGCCCCGTCACCTGTGTGCCACTGCTCTTGAGCAGTGTCTTTCTTACACCAACGCGCGTGTTTTTCAAGTGTTTCTCAATTCCCGTTTAGCGGCGACCCGAAGGGGAGCGCGCGTGCCCGTCCCTTCCAGCAGCGACCGACCGACGCCGTGTCCCACCGATCTTGAGACGTCCTCCCTCCTACGTCAACGGATCATCACTTCGCGGGTGCCCCGTCCTCTCTGAGGGCGGGGGACGGACCCCGCGCCGCGACGTCGAGCAATGCCTATCCCCGGCGCCCATCCGTATTCACTCCGCGTCTTTGCCCTCCCGCCGTCCCGGACGCCATCTCTGTACGCCATCCCCCGACACCTGAACGACTTCAGCAAATTCGAACCCCTTCGGTACAACTCTTCGCTGACGCTCGGCGTTCAGCGCCCTCAGCGCCAGCCTGCTCCCCAACAGCGATACCGCCAGTAGAAACCAACTGCCGTGAGACTGCGGGAGATGAGGAAGTTCCTTGATTAGCGTCCTTGGGGTTTGCAGGGACTTACACCATGTCACAATCTCAGGATCATCGAACGAGAAACCGTGCATCCTGTGTGCGAACCTGTTGCGTATGTGCCGAATGGTGTTGAGATCATGGTACTCGTCGCTGCTGATGAGTCCGAGACAGTACGCTGCCATGATTCTGGCAGCAAAGCTCCCAAGCGGACCGCTTGCATTGTCCTCAGTACCGAGCAATTGATGAACGGGCCCCTTATCCTCGACCATGAAGTTGACAAGAAGTTCCCATAACCGTCCGTTCATGAAGGCGGCGGCTATGATGACCGCCGCCCTGGGTGTCTCCTTCTGAAGCTCTTCGTAGAATCCCTCCCAGTCAGCAAGCGCCGCAGATCTGCCGTTCCGCCTCGTGCCCATCACCACTGCATCCCTTCACCTTGCCTTGACCCTATCACCAGTAGCACCGCCTTCGTATGTCGATGGCTCCAAGCAGTGCCCCCGCCCGGTCGCGCACCATCCCCAGGGCTGTAACTGCGCACCCTTCTGTCACAGCGTGCCCATCCCATGCACTCGATGGAACACATGCGTCGCGTTCGGCTCAGAAGTATCACCAATTGGCGCCCCCGAAGAGATACTCGTCGAGCAACTTCTTCCGTGCGCCCGGATCCTCGAAGATCGCTAACAGCTCCTGGTCTCGTAGGATTCTTCCCAGAGCGCTTGCCAATAGCTTGAACACATCTACTGTCACATCGATCATCTTACTGTCATCGGGAATAGCGCCATGGATGATCTGTGACCGGACTGCGTAGAATCTCTTCACCTGATGGTATAGTCGTTCCATGTGAGTCCGGTCCGTCGCCGCGAACCGAGCCAGTGACCTGTCCCCGTTTTATGTACCACCTGTTATGAGAGTCGAGCCAGTGTAAACACGGTCCCGGCTCTTGTCCTCCGGTGCTTTCCGGAGGGGAAGAAGCCGGGGGGCTGGGGGCAGAGCCCCCGAC
>Ga0307378_10002088_pt1 | contig 31285 bp, 27 predicted proteins | sample UN1MG_FD_202238 | JGI IMG/M metagenome (GOLD analysis project Ga0307378, IMG submission 202238) | Soil microbial communities from Risofladan, Vaasa, Finland - UN-1 | ecosystem: Environmental > Terrestrial > Soil > Coastal area > Acid sulfate soil | place: Finland: Risofladan, Vaasa | collected... | reverse complement strand
TGTCCACGAAACCCATCGATCAGGTCCCCGGGCTTAACCCGGGGATTGACCTCGCAGCCTGAAACGATACCCTCATGTTACCGGAGATCGCGCCACACCGAATTCCAACCACATTCCGGACGGCACCGCGAAGCAACCGCCCGAACTGTCATCGTCAAAGGGAGTCGGACTGCGATCCCCCATCTTTTTCTTGATGCTGTGTGCCACGGCAGACGCGGCTTTGGGGAGTTTTCGCAAACCCCGCCGAGTGCGGCGGACGAAGTCTCTGAGTAGGGCTGGGAGCATGCTGGAATCCGACGCGAACCCGTGGCCATGAAAACGAAGCGACGACGGCGGTGGTCTCGCCTGCGGTTCGCAATCGACGCTCGCCCGGATAGGACGAACCGGATTGGGTGCCTAGATCGAGACTGGGTCCGGCAGACGTCGGTGGACCTAAATCCTGAATATTGGAGGCCACGCCCGGAATCGAACCGGGGTGCACGGATTTGCAGTCCGTTGCGTCACCACTCCGCCACGTGGCCTGGATAGGGGAGTCCCCCGAGACCTGCTAACTAGGTGCCGAATGGCCTCGGCGTCAATATGGCTCGCATACCCCTCGAACCAGTGGGCATAGTCTATTGGCTCTCGGGATCGAGGAGGGGAGACCGGCATGACCGATTTCGAAACTGCGCGCGAGACCATGGTCGAAACGCAGCTTCGCCCGACCAAGGTCACCGATCGGCGGCTCCTTGCCGCCATGGCTGAACTGCCCCGGGAGCGCTTCGTGCCGCCATCGAGGCAGCCCTTCGCCTATATGGACGCGGCGCTGGAGGTCTGGCCCGCGATCGACGCCGCGCCCGCCCGCTACCTTCTCCCGCCCGTGGTCCTAGCTCGCTTGATCCAGCTCGCTGCGGTCGAGGCCAATGGTTCCGTACTCGATATCGGCTGCGCCACCGGCTATTCGACGGCGGTGCTTGCGCGACTTTCCCGCTCCGTCACCGGGGTTGAGGCCGAGCCCGAACTGGCTGCGGCGGCGAGCGCGAATTTGCGCGACCTCGCCATCGCCAATGCGACCATCGTCGAGGGCGAATTGTCGCGAGGCGCCCCCGCGGCCGGTCCCTTCGATGTGATTCTGCTCAATGGCAGCGTGCCGGAGGTGTCCGAGGCGCTGCTGGCGCAACTGAAGGAAGGCGGCCGCCTCGTCGCGATCGTCGCGGGCGGTCAGCAAGGGAGAGCTGGCCAACCCAAGGCCTGCCTGTTCGTTAAGGTGGAAGGCGAGACGAGCGGTCTCGCCCAATTCGATGCGAATGCCAAGCCGCTGCCGGGCTTTACGCCCGCGCCCTGCTTCGTGTTCTAATCTCCACTGTTGCTCCTATCCCACAGTGCCTTGAGTTTTTTGCCAGAATCGGTCCCAATCGACGGCATCGACTTACCTCGGCGGCTAGGGTGCTTTATGTTTTCCCGAGCAGTTGGGGACGGGGGTGTCGCTAACTGCGGAGGCAACAAAAGTGATTGGCGTTCTGAGCAGGCACCAAATGTCCTGCGCGGAGCCCTCTTGGCTGCGTGGCGGAGCGATTATTGGTTGCTTCCTGATGGCGGCCACACTCTGCGCACCTCCGGCTGCGTCCGAAACGCTCGATGAGGCGTTGGCGAACGCCTATCTGATCAATCCGGCACTGGCTGCGGAGCGCGCCCGCGCGCGGGCAACCGATGAGCAGGTTGCCATCGCGAAGTCTGGATTACGCCCAAACATCAGCGCCACTGGCGATGTGAGTTTCCGCAATACCGAAAGCGACATCGCCGGAGGAAGCCGGGGGGACAGCCAGCAATGCAGTGACGACGTGGCGGCGCTCGAGCCGGCCTTCTGTGCCTCGCTCGATGCTGGTCAGGCCAATTTCGGTCAGAACGGGGACATTACCAGCGACGGCGTCACCCATCCGCGCGGTTACAGCGTCGGACTGAGCCAGCCCATTTTCGAAGGCTTTCAAAATATCAACGCCATCCGCCAGGCCAAGGCCACGGTGCAGGCTGTGCGTGAGGGGCTTCGCGCGGTCGAGCAGAACACGTTGCTTAATGCGGCCACGGCCTATGTCGACGTCGTGCGCGATCTCGCCGTGGTGAGCTTGCGAGAGTCGAATGTCGAGGTGCTGAGCGAACAGTTGAGGCAAACGAAGGATCGCTTCAATGTCGGCGAGGTTACGCGCACCGATGTGGCGCAGGCCGAGGCGCGGCGATCGGATTCCGTCACCCAACTCTACGCGGCGCAGGCCAATCTCAAGGCGAGCCGGGCCACCTACGAGCAGGTGATCGGACACCCGCCGTCCAACCTCGTCCACCCGCCGTCGATCATCCGGCTTTTGCCCATGAGCCTCGATGACGCCATGACGCTTGGAGATGGGGAGAACCCAGTGATCCTCACCGCGGTGTATCAAGAGGAAGCGTCGCTCTACAACGTCAACCAGATCCTCGGCGAGCTCCTGCCGTCGGTTAGCCTCGATGCCGCATATCAGCAGCGCTTCGGCGAGAGCCGGGTGCTGAGGGAGCAGCAGACGACGACGATCATGGGTCGCGTGGTGGTGCCGCTTTATCAGGGCGGTGGCGTGGCCGCGCGCGTCCGCCAAGCCAAGGAGACCAACCATCAGCTAAAAAAGGAAGTCGAGGACGCCCGTCTCAGGACCCATGCCGATGTGATTTCGAGCTGGGGTCAGCTGCAAGCCACCGCGTCCCAGATCCAGTCGGCGCAATCCTCGCTCGAGGCCAACGGGATCGCGCTCGAAGGCGTGAAGGAGGAGGAGAAGGTTGGGCAGCGGACCACGCTCGACGTGCTGAACGCCCAGCTCGAATATTTGGGCTCGCAGATCCAGCTGGTTACGGCGAAGCGCGACCGCGTCGTGGCTGAATATGCGCTGTCGGCCTCCGTTGGCCGCTTGGACGCTCAAAGTCTCGGATTGTCAGTACCTTACTACGATCCGTTCGAGCATTATGAGACGGTCAAGAATAAGTGGATAGGCTTACGTCCACCATCGCCGCCCACTCCCGATGAGTGATGGATTTCGGGCGGTTAACGTTACAATCACAAAGCCCTCACCGAACCAAGCCGAGACTTGTACGTTAACCGTGTGTTAAGCTGCGGTCGCTTGAGGGCCACCCAGGTGCTAACCGCGCGGGGTGCAGCGGGGTAATGGCGGCAAGGGAATCCCATCATGAGCAATACGGAACGGGCTCCCGAACCGACAATGGAGGAGATACTTGCCTCCATTCGTCGGATCATCTCTGACGACGAATCGAATTCGACACAACAGCCTGCAACATCCTCCGACTATGCTCGGCAACACGCGGCTGAGGAGTCGGAAGACGGCGCAGCTGACACGCAGATCATCGACGATATTACGCGCGTGCTGAGCGGCGGCGCTCAACCGGCCGGCGGCGACGACGACATCCTCGATCTGGCTGAGGCTGGCGCCCCGGCGGCGGAGCCAATGGCTGACATGCCCGAGCCGATGGCCGCGATGCCATCCGACGCGGACATGCCAGAGTCCGCGATGCCAGCCGATGCCGAGATGCCAGAGCCAATGGCTGAGATGTCGGCCGACACCGAGTTTGTGGTTGGGGAGGAGGTTGTCCTCGGCGAGTCCCCCACCGAACCCGATGTCGATTTTAGCGCAGCCTTCCCGCCGGCTGGTACGTACATGAACGAGCCACCCGTCGTCGTCGAGGTCGCGACCGTGTTCGAGGAGTTCGAGGACTCCGTTGTGGTCGAGGCAGCCGATAGTCCCGAGCCATATGGCATTCCCGAGCGCGATATGGGTGAAGTCTCTCCAGCCATGGACGAGACGCCGGCGAGCGACTTCCCGCCCGTGAGTGCGAGCGGGTCCCTCAGCCAGGATCCGACCTCCGCGCTTGAACGTGCGATTGCCGCGCTGAAGGCCGGCGACCTCGCGGCCTTTGCGCGTGAGGCGCAAGCGGATTATGCGCCGGCTGAGCCGGTACCAAACCTGGACCTTGAACCAGAATTCGAAGCGCCGCCGCCAGAGAGTTTGGTCGCGGAGTTTCCCGGCGCCGAATTAGAGGCCGAAGCTCTGGAGTTGGAGCTGGAGGAGTTGGTGCCGGACGAGCCGGTGCCCGAGCTCAGTGCTTCGGCCGCGCCGGCGGAAAGTCCAACATGGGCGGAGTCCGAAACAGAGTCGGAACCCGAAACAAAGCCAGAGCCTGAGTCTGAATCGACGACTGACTGGCAGAGCGCGGCATCGTCTTGGGGCACCGGCGAAACTGAGCCCGAAGCGGAGCCGGCGCGGATCAATGGCGGCTCGGCGCACAAGTCTCACGACTTCGAGTCCCCCGTGTCGTCGAAATCGCTCGAAGACAGCGTCAAGGAGATGCTTCGCCCGCTTCTGCGGCAGTGGCTCGACGAGAACATGCCGCGCGTGCTCAACGCCGCGCTGCGCGAAGAACTCGAAAACGTCGAGCGGCGCAACGACTAGGCGTCGCGGTCTCGTCATTCCGGCGAACGCAATGTCGTCGACTTGAGCCTCCTTTGTTGACAGCGCGGAAGGCGAGAGCGTAGGAGGCGGGGCGCGTCCGCGCCCATGCTTTTCCCGTCGCCAGCCCAAGCGTCCCATGCTCGACAAGATCTATCAGCCAGCCTCGATCGAGGGCCCGATCTACCGCCTCTGGGAGAAGGCCAAGGCCTTCGCCGCCGGGCGCGCCGAGCGCAAGGACGCGCGGCCCTACGCCATCGTCATCCCGCCGCCGAACGTGACCGGCTCGCTGCATATGGGTCACGCCCTCAACAACACACTGCAAGACGCGCTCGTGCGCTTTGAGCGCATGCGCGGCCGCGATGTGCTGTGGCAGCCGGGCATGGACCATGCGGGCATTGCCACCCAGATGGTGGTCGAGCGCCAGCTGATGGAGCGCCAGGAGCCTGATCGTCGCGTCCTCGGCCGCGAAGAGTTCGTGCGCCGCGTGTGGCAGTGGAAAGAAGAGTCGGGCGGGCTGATCATCAATCAGCTGAAGCGGCTCGGTGCGTCCTGCGATTGGGAACGCGAGCGTTTCACCATGGATGAGGGCCTGTCTCGCGCCGTGCGCAAGGTGTTCGTCGATCTCTACCGCGCCGGGCTGATCTATAAGGACAAGCGCCTGGTCAATTGGGACCCGAAGCTTCTGACCGCCATCTCCGACCTCGAGGTCGAGCAGGTCGAGGTCAAGGGTCATCTCTGGCATTTGCGCTATCCGCTGGAGGGCAGGGACTTCGATCCCGAGGATGCCTCCACCTATATCGTCGTGGCGACGACCCGGCCCGAGACCATGCTCGGCGACACCGCCGTCGCGGTTCATCCCGACGACGAGCGCTACAAAGCGCTGGTCGGCAAGCATGTGATCCTGCCGCTGGTCGGCCGCCGCATCCCTATCGTCGCCGACGACTATTCAGACCCCGAGAAGGGCTCGGGCGCGGTGAAGATCACGCCCGCGCACGACTTCAACGATTTCGAGGTCGGCCGACGCCACGGGCTGCCCATGATCAATGTGCTCGACCGAGAAGGTCGAATCTCAATCGCGATGAACTACGAGTTTTGGGAACATACTTCATTCGCTGAGCGACTTGGAGGAGCGGAGGCCCTCGTAAATGCGATCGGGGGCCATCAAGGGGAGGAGGGCACGTATGTCAAATACAAGGTCGATGACCCTGAACTCGACGAGCTAAGAAATCTTGACGCGCTCGACCGCTTCATCGCTCGCAACAAAGTCGTTGAGCGGCTGGACGCCGCCGGGCTCGTCGAGAAGATCGAGCCTTACGTCTACACCGTGCCTCATGGCGATCGCTCCAACGTCGTCATCGAGCCCTTCCTCACCGACCAATGGTATGTGAATGCGCGCGAGCTGGCGAAGCCGGCGATCGACGCGGTCAAGCGCGGCCGCACCAATTTCGTGCCCAAGAACTGGGAGAACACCTATTTCCATTGGATGGAGAATATCCAGCCCTGGTGCATCTCGCGCCAGCTGTGGTGGGGCCATCAGATCCCCGCGTGGTACGGGCCAGACGGCGAGGTTTTTGTTGCTGAGAACGAAAGTGATGCACTAGTCGCAGCGCAAAATCGCTACGGCAAACCGGTAGTGCTACTGCCAAAACCGGAAGCGGAGATGCAGCGCATGCTAGGCTCGGCTTTCGCAAGTGACGATCAATTCGAGTTTGTCGGGCCAATTGCGCCGATTTACCGCGACGAGGACGTGCTCGACACCTGGTTCTCCTCGGGGCTGTGGCCGTTCTCCACTCTCGGATGGCCTGACCAGACGGCTGAGCTCAAGCGCTATTATCCGACCTCCGTGCTCGTCACCGGCTTCGACATCATCTTCTTTTGGGTCGCCCGCATGATGATGATGGGCCTTCACGTGATGGACGAGGTTCCATTCCGCGACGTCTACATCCACGCCCTCGTGCGCGACGAGAAGGGGCAGAAGATGTCGAAGTCGAAGGGCAACGTCATCGACCCGCTCGAGCTGATCGACGCTTACGGCGCCGACGCGCTCCGCTTCACCCTTGCCGCCATGGCGGCGCAGGGGCGCGACATCAAGCTCAGCCCCTCGCGCGTCGAGGGCTATCGCAACTTCGCCACCAAACTTTGGAACGCCGCGCGCTTCGCCGAGATGAACGGCTGCGTGCCGGTGAAGGACTTCGATCCGAGCACCGCAAGCGAGACCGTCAATCGCTGGATCGCCGGCGAGAGCGAACGCGCGCTGGCCAAGGTCACCGAAGCGCTCGAGGCCTTCCGCTTCAACGAGGCCGCGGCCGCGATCTACGCCTTCATCTGGCATGTGTTCTGCGACTGGTACCTTGAGCTGACCAAGCCGATCCTGACCGGCGGCGATGAAGCCGCGGCGGCCGAGACGCGCGCCATGACCGCTTTCGTGCTCGACCGGGCGCTGACGCTGCTGCATCCGTTCATGCCCTTCGTCACCGAGGAGCTGTGGGCGAAACTCGCGGCCGAAGGCGAGGCGAGGGAGAGCCTGCTCATCCTGGCTGACTGGCCCCGCCATCTCGGTCTTGAGCATGCCGCGGCCGATGCCGAGATCGGCTGGGTGATCCGGCTCGTCTCCGAAGTCCGCTCGGTCCGCTCGGAGATGAACGTGCCCGCAGGCGCGCGCGTGCCGCTCGTGATCTCGGGCGCGAGCGAGGACACTGTGGCGCGGGCGAAGCGACACGAGGAAACGATCCTGCGCCTTGCCCGCATCGACACCATGAGTTTCGGCAAAGCCCCGTCCGGCGCGGTTCAGATCGTGCTCGACGAGGCGACGCTGGCTTTGCCGCTTGCCGGCGTCATCGACGTGGCGGCGGAGTCGAAGCGGCTCAAGCGCGAGATCGACAAGATCGGCGCCGAAATCAAGCAGCTCGAAGCCAAGCTCGCCAACGAGAAATTTGTCTCCCGCGCGCCGGAGCATGTGGTGGAGGAGCAACGGGAGCGGAAGGGCGAGGCCGAAGCGATGGCGGCGCGGCTCCAGCAGGCGCTGAAGCGGCTGGAGGCCGTGCTCTAGCCCCTTGAAAGCCCTCTGCGCCGACCCGACCTAGGTGTTGACACGGAATCTTCACCCCTGTAGCGCAAATACCACAGACTGCGGCATTTTCGCCCCGTTTGCGCCATAAAACTTTGGGACATGAGACGTGTTCTAGGAGCATCGGCCAAGGAGCGATCCGAGGCAAAAGCGGTGCGAGTGCCGGGACCGTGGCCGATACCGTGATGAAGCGGTGGTGGTGACCACCGGCTTCTCTTGCACGCTCATCTGGGCATTGGAGATGGACGCCAAGACGTTCGATAAGTCGCGTTTGCCGAGCCGGCACGTCACCGAGGGGCCCGCCCGCGCGCCCCATCGCTCCTATTACTACGCCATGGGTCTGTCCTCCGAACAGATTCACCAGCCCTTTGTCGGCGTCGCCACCTGCTGGAACGAGGCGGCGCCGTGCAACATCTCGCTCATGCGCCAGGCGCAAGCGGTGAAGCATGGCGTTTCGGCTTCAGGCGGGACGCCGCGCGAGTTCTGCACCATCACCGTTACTGACGGCATCGCCATGGGGCATCAGGGTATGAAGTCCTCGCTGCCCTCGCGCGAAGTCATCGCCGATTCGATCGAGCTCACCATCCGTGGCCATTCCTACGACGCGCTTGTCGGCGTGGCGGGCTGCGACAAATCCCTTCCCGGCATGATGATGGCGATGTGCCGCCTCAATGTGCCGTCGATCTTCATCTATGGCGGCTCAATCCTTCCAGGCCGGTTTCGCGGCCGTCCGGTGACGGTGCAGGATCTGTTCGAGGCCGTGGGTCAGTTCTCCGTCGGCAAGATGTCGATCGAGGATCTGAGCGAGCTTGAGAAGGTCGCCTGTCCTTCGGCCGGGTCGTGCGGGGCCCAGTTCACCGCCAACACCATGGCCACCGTGTCCGAGGCCATCGGCTTGGCGCTGCCTTACTCCTCCGGCGCACCCGCGCCCTACGGAATCAGGGACAGCTTCTGCACCGCCGCGGGCGAGAAGATCATGGACCTGATCGCGCTCAATATCCGTCCGCGCGACATCGTCACCAGGAAGGCGCTCGAGAATGCCGCGGCCGTGGTCGCCGCCTCCGGCGGCTCGACCAACGCGGCGCTGCATCTGCCGGCCATCGCGAATGAATGCGGCATTGACTTCGACCTGTTCGCTGTGGCCGAGGTGCTGAAGCGCACGCCCTATATCGCCGATCTGAAGCCGTCCGGCCGTTACGTCGCCAAGGACATGTTCGAGGCTGGCGGCGTGCCGCTCTTGATGAAGACATTGCTCGATCATGGCTACATGCACGGCGACTGCCTGACCGTGACCGGGTGGACCATGGCCGACAACATGGCCAAGGTTGCCTGGAACGAAGATCAGGACGTGGTGCGGCCGGCCAACGATCCGCTGTCGCCCACAGGCGGCGTCGTCGGCTTGCGCGGCTCGCTCGCGCCCGATGGCGCCATCGTTAAGGTTGCCGGTATGAAGGGGCTGAAATTCCGTGGGCCCGCGCGCTGCTTCGACTGCGAGGAGGAGGCCTTCGCCGCGGTGAGCGCCAGGGCTTACAAGGAAGGCGACGTCATTGTCATCCGCTACGAGGGCCCGAAGGGCGGACCTGGCATGCGCGAGATGCTGTCGACCACGGCCGCGCTTTACGGCCAAGGCATGGGCGACAAGGTGGCTCTGATTACCGATGGCCGCTTCTCCGGAGCGACGCGCGGATTCTGTGTGGGCCATGTCGGCCCCGAGGCCGCGGTCGGCGGTCCAATTGGCCTGCTCCGCGACGGCGATATCATTACCATCGATGCGGAGCACGGCACGCTCGACGTCGAGTTGAGCCAGAGCGAGCTTGAACAGCGGGCCAAGAATTGGAAGGCGCGCGCAAGCTCGTTCCAGAGCGGGTATTTGTGGAAATACGCCAACGATGTTGGTCCGGCGCGGACGGGCGCAGTCACCCATCCCGGCGCCGGGGCGGAAGTGAAGTGTTATGCGGATGTGTAAACGCCATGTCGTTGCCATTGCGGCGGCGCTGTCGATGCTGGTGCCCTTCGCGGCCAGCGCCGAGGATTCATTGCCCTTCGCCTCGGCCACCGAGGCCTATCGCCAGGGCATCGCCGCGCTCAAATTGGGCGAGACCGAGACCGCGCTGCCGGCACTCGAATACGCGGCCGAACGCGGCGTTCTCGGGGCCCAGCTCAAGCTTGCCCGCATCTACGCCGCCGGCAACGGCGCGAAGCGCGACGACGCCAAGGCCTTCCTGTTCTATCGCCAGATTGCCGACCAGCGCGCCGACATCTCGCCGCGGAGCCCCGTCGCCAAATATGTCGCCGAAGCCTTCGTCGCCCTCGGCGGCTATTACGTGGAGGGCATTCCCGCCGCGCATGTGCCAAAGGACCCAGTGCGGGCGGCGGGCCTGCTTCGCCACGCGGCCAGCTATTTCGGTAGTGCCGACGCCCAATATGCGCTCGCGCGGCTCTATCTCGACGGCGTCGGCGTGTACAAGAATTTGGGCCTCGCCGTGAATTGGCTGGCGATGGCCGCCAAGAAGCAGCATGCCGCGGCGCAAGCGACGCTGGGCGAGCTTCTGTGGCACGGGACCGACGAAATCCGGCAGCGGCCGACGAGGGGCCTTGCTCTGATCATGTTGGCTCATGCCAACGCCAAGGCGGCTGGCAAGGAGCCGAAATGGATCGAGGAGCTTTACCGCGAAGTGCAGGGTGCCTCGAACGCGGCCATGCTGAAGGAGGCGCAGAACCTCATTCCAGAGCTTGGCGGTCGCGTCGCTGATCTGGCCCCGGTGGCACCGCCGAAGAGCGCCGTGGCCGAGAAGCTCCTGCTTCCCGCGGCTGGGACGCCGGCGCCCAAGACCGGCGCGCCGGCACCGGCCGCCGCCGCGGTGGACGCGGTGGCCTCCGGGGAGGTCTCGGTCAGTGCCCCGCCCGAGATTGGCGTTCCTCTCGGCTTCGGCCCGAGCCCAACCCCTAGCAATTGAGCTCCAGCCATACCGGCACATGGTCGGACGGCTTCTCCCAGCCCCGAGGGGCGGGATCGATCTCGCATCGCTGCAAGCGATCCGCGGCCTGCGGCGAGAGCAGCATGTGATCGATGCGCAAGCCGCGATTCTTTTGCCAAGCACCAGCCTGATAATCCCAGAAGGTGAAGCGGTGCGGCTCGTCATGGCAGGCGCGGAAAGCGTCGGTCAGGCCGAGATTGACGAGCGACTGGAAATGGGCCCGCGTCTCTGGCCGGAACAGGGCGTCGTCGACCCAGGCGGCGGGGGCATAGACGTCGTCCGGGGTGGGGATGACATTGAAGTCGCCGGCGACGATCAGCGGCTCTTCCAGGGTAAGCAGGCTCTTCACGCGCTGCCTGAGCCGGCTCATCCAAGCGAGCTTATAGGCAAATTTTTCCGTGCCCGTCGGATTGCCGTTCGGCAGATAGATGTTGACGATGCGCAACACACCGCACGGCACCGAGACCACCGCCTCGAGATAGCGCGCCTGGACGTCGTCGGGATCGCCGGCAAGCCCTGGGTTCACCTCGTCGAAGGGCAGCTTGGACAACAGCGCGACGCCGTTAAAGCCCTTTTGGCCATGGATGGCGATGTTGTAGCCGAGCTCCTCGAATTCGAGCCTGGGGAAGGCGTCGTCGGTGCATTTGATTTCCTGGAGGCAAGCGATGTCCGGCGAGGCGGATTTGAGCCAGGTTCGGGCCGCGTCGATGCGGGCCTTGATGCCGTTCACATTCCAGGTGGCGATTTTCATGGGCCAGCAATAGCGGGGAGCAGCGCTTTTCAAACAGCCCGCAACCGCAAGGGTGCCGGCCGTGACGTTAGTGTACGCTCGGGAATGCTAGATCGTGAAGCTGGTGCCACAGCCGCAAGCGGCGGTGACGTTCGGATTGTTGATCTTGAACTGGGCGCCGATCAGATCGTCGACGAAGTCGATCTCGGCGCCCTGCACGAAACCGAGCGAGACCGGATCGACCACGATTTTGGCGCCGTCGCGCTCGACCACGAGGTCGTCCGGGGCCTGATCCTTGACCAGATCGAGGCGATATTGGAAGCCGGAGCAGCCGCCACCCTCGACGCTGACGCGCATCAGTGGGGCATCCTCGGCTCGCAAGATCTCAACGATGCGCCGGGCGGCGCGTTCGCTCATGGTGATGGACGGTTCGGTCATCTAAGTTTAGCTATGGTTTGCGCGGGGCTCGCTCGGGTGAGCGGGCTTGTGAGCACGGTATGACTGAAAGATAGGGTGGCGGCAGGGCTTGTCAATCGACCACAGCCGCAAACTTGCGCCTTACGCCGTGGATGAGCGGGAGAGCCGGGGCCGGTTTGTGCCCGAGGCCTTGAGCCCCACGCGCACGCTCTACAGCCGCGACCGCGACCGCATCCTGCATTCGACCGCGTTCCGGCGGCTCACCTACAAGACCCAGGTGTTCGTCTATCATGAGGGCGATCACTACCGGACAAGGCTCACCCATAGCCTCGAAGTGGCGCAGATCGCGCGGTCCATGGCGCGGACGCTTGCCGTGGACGAGGATTTGACCGAAGCGCTGGCGCTCGCGCACGACCTCGGCCATCCGCCTTTCGGCCATGCCGGCGAGCGCGCGCTCGATGCGGCGATGGCGGAGAGAGGCGGCTTCGATCACAATGCTCAATCCTTGCGCGTGGTCACCGAGCTCGAGCGGAAATATGCGAGCTTCGACGGCCTCAACCTCAGTTGGGAAACGCTCGAAGGCTTGGTCAAGCATAACGGTCCGCTGATCGGCGGCGACGACACGCGGCCGGTGCCGCAACCCATTGCCGAATATTGCGCCAAGCAGGACCTCGAGCTTGAGACCTATGCCTCGGTCGAGGCTCAACTCGCCTCGTTCGCCGACGACATCGCCTACAACAATCACGACGTCGACGACGGTTACCGCGCCGCGCTCTTCACCTTCGGCGAACTGGCCGAGGTCCCGCTTGCGGGCCGGGCCCTGACCGAGGTGACGAAGGCCTATCCCGGCATCGACGAGCCGCGCGCGCTCTATGAGACAAACCGGCGCCTGATCACGGCCTTGATCGACGACGCGGTGATGCAGACGCAGGCGCGGCTTCAGGCGCTTGCCCCGGCGAGCGCCGGCGAGGTGCGCCATGCAGGTCGTCCCGTGGTCGCGTTTTCGGAGCCCATGCGGCAGGAGCTCGACGAGCTCCGCAACTTCCTGGCCGCGCGCGTCTACCGCCATCCCCGCGTCGAGCGCATCATGAAAGATGCCGAAGGCGTGGTGAGCGATCTGTTCGGCCTCTATTTCGCTCACAAAGGCGCTTTGCCGCCGGAGTGGCAGGAGCAGGCTAAGGGCATGGACTACGCCCGCCATGTTTGTGATTTCATCGCTGGCATGACGGACCGCTATGCCTTGGCCGAGCACCGGCGCCTGTTTGACGCCACTCCGGAATTGCGTTAGTCGCGCCGCAGCCATCCCGGGAGCGATCATGGACGTCTTTGCAGGGTTCCACGGACATGTCTTGGCCGCGGTGCAGCAGCTCAAGCATGACGGCGTCGTGCCGGTCGAGGCGAGCGTCGCGGGCGTGACGCTCGAGCCGCCGAAGGAGTCCTCCCATGGCGACCTCGCCACCAACGCCGCCATGGTGCTGGCGAAGCCGGCTGGACTGCCCCCGCGGGCGCTGGCCGAGCGCATCATCCCGCTGCTTGCGTCCGATCCCAATATCGAGCGGGCCGAGATCGCAGGTCCGGGCTTCATCAATCTCACGCTGAGGACGAGCTTCTGGCCGAGCGTGTTGCGCATGGTGCTGGAGCAGGGTGACGATTATGGACGGAGCGCCATCGGCAAGGGGAGGGTGGTGAATGTCGAATATGTGTCGGCCAATCCCACCGGGCCAATGCATGTCGGTCATTGCCGCGGTGCCGTGTTCGGTGATGCGCTCGCCAGCCTTCTCGCCTTTGCCGGTTACGCCGTCACCCGCGAATATTACGTCAATGACGCCGGGGCTCAGGTCGATGTTCTGGCGCGCTCTGCTTATCTCCGCTACCGCGAGGCGCTGGGTGAGGAGATCGGCGACATCCCGGAGGGGCTCTATCCCGGCGACTATTTGCGGCCCGTTGGCCAGACGCTGGTCGAGCAGCATGGGTCCGCGCTGCTGGCGCTTGACGAGAGCGAGTGGCTACCGATCGTGCGCGAGGCGGCGCTCACCGCCATGCTCGCCTTGATCGCGGGGGATTTAGCCGAGCTCGGCATCCGCCATGACGTGTTCTTCTCGGAACGGTCGCTGACCGAGGGCCCCCGTGACCAGGTGGCCGAGACCATCGAGGACCTCGACGCCAAGGGGCTCATCTATAGAGGGAGCCTGCCACCGCCCAAGGGCAAGATCGACGAGGATTGGGAGGATCGCGAGCAGCTCCTGTTCCGCTCGACCGAGTTCGGCGACGACATGGATCGGCCCTTGGTTAAATCCGATGGCGGCTACACGTATTTCGCTTCTGATCTAGCCTATCACCGCGACAAGTTCAGACGCGGCTTTAACACCATGATCGACGTTTGGGGCGCCGATCATAGCGGTCATGTCCGGCGCATGAAGGCGGCACTCGATGCGCTCACCGACCGCAAGGCAGAGCTCGATATCAAGCTCTGCCAGCTTGTTCGCTTGTTTCGCGGTGGCGAGCCTGTCAAGATGTCCAAGCGGGCCGGAACGTTTGTCACGCTCCGGGACGTCGTGGAGGAAGTGGGCGCCGGCCCGGTTCGCTTCATGATGATTTACCGGAAGAACGACGCGCCGCTCGATTTCGACTTCGTCAAGGTCACCGAGCTGTCGCGCGACAATCCGGTGTTCTATGTCCAGTACGCCCATGCCCGGGCTTGTTCCGTGTTGCGTAACCTGCGGGACGTTTTCCCCGATCTAGATCTGGGGGGTGGTACCTTGGCGCGCAGCGATTTGGATCGGCTCAGCGACGACGCTGAAGTGGCCTTGATCCGCAAGATCGCCCAGTTCCCGCGTCTGGTCGAAGCATCGGCCGAAGCGCATGAGCCACATCGCATCGGCTTTTATCTTAATGATCTTGCAGCAGAGTTTCACAGCCTTTGGAATAGAGGCAAAGACTCGCCACAATTACGATTTATTTACGAAACGGATCGAGAGTTAACACGGGCTCGCGCAGCTCTTGTGGCTGCAACAAAACAAGTCTTGGCGTCGGGTTTGGGCATTCTTGGCGTCAGTGCAATGCAGGAAATGCATTGAAAGTGCTTTAAAGCGGGGTCGGGGGGATGGTTCGAGGGAAGTACCATGTCCGAGCATGACGAAGGATACGGCGGTAACGCCGGTCCGACGCTTGAGTTCGAGTCCGACTTCGCCAGTCAGTTCAGAAATGTGAGCGCTTCGGGTGATCAGCCTTGGGGCGCGAACCCGCATCATTCGGATAGGAGCGAGGACCGCCTCATGACCTCGGGATCAGGTAGACCGGCCCAGCCGATGGCGGGACGGTCGATTTTCGGCGCCGGCCGCGGACCGGTATTCGCGCAGGTACCAAGCTATACCCCCGTAACGCGAGCGCCAGATCCGGTCGAGCCCCATGCGCCAGAGCCCGCGCGGCGCGATTTTGGCGCCTATGCCAGACAAGCCGGCGTCGAGGCGCCACCCGCCAGTAATCCTCCGAGAAGCCCTGGCTATGCCACTCCCGCCAGCGCCCCCCAATCCTATCCAAACCAGCACGACGATCGTGGCGCCCAAGACTACGCGCCGCAGGGCGCCAAAGACTACGCGCCGCAGGGCTATACCACTCCTTATCCGGCGCCGACCTACCAGCCCCAGTCTCAGCCCCAACAGCCTCAGCCGCGGCCGCAAGCCGAGCAGAGGCCTTATCCGGCCCAGTTTCCTACTCCGCCCCAGCCGCAGCCTAATCGCGATCGCCCAATCCAGGCCAATCCGATGCCGGCCGGTTTGGATCGCGGACAGCCGAGCCAGGCCTATCAGCAACCGGCTCAGCCTCCGGCCAATCCTGGCCGCGTCAGCGAGGAATCCCGCTTCCCCGATCGAATCTTTCCCGAGGCCGCCCCCGCGGCAGGCTATGCGGATCCAAGCTTCACGGATGCCGGTTTTCCGGAAGCCGACTTCGCCGATGCCGGGTTCGAGACCGGAAGCTTCACCGACCATTCGTTCCAAGGCGGCGCGTATCAGGAGCCGAGCTTCCAAGATGCGCAAGACGCGACCGTTCAGGACGCGAGCTTCGAAGACGCGGAATTTCCCGAGGAGAAGGCTCCAGACTCCGAGTTCTCTTCCACGGCTGCCGACAGCGAGCCTTATGACGAGCTTGAGCCGCTGCACCTCGATTCGCCGGCGCCTGCATACGGCTTGGATCAAGACTACGGCCAAGCCGCCGATGACTATGCGGGTGAGGCCTCGTACCAGCCCCACGGGCATGGCGCCATCCCGTCGCACCAGGCGCTGCAAGCCTTCGAGGCAGGTTACGACCAGCCTCCCCAAATTCCCCTCGGATCGACCCAGCCCAGGCCCATTCAGGGTTTCAATGAGATCGAGGAGGGCGACGCCGACTTCCTCGACGACGGCCAGTTTGAGCCGGGTGGCGCGGACATTCAGCCGCCGGTTGGACGCAAATTCGGCTTGAGAAGCCGCAGCATGTTCATGGTGGGAAGCGCGTTGCTCGGCGCGGTCGCCTTGGGCGGCGCCCTGGCTTTCGCCTACAAGCAGAGTGGCGGGGGCATGAGCGGTGAGGAGCCGCCGCTGGTTCAGGCCGACAGCCGTCCTGTCAAGGAGGCTCCGCAGGAGGCCGGCGGCAAGGAATTCCCCCACAAGAACAAGCTGATCTACGAACGGCTTCAGAACGGCGATCAGCCCGAGGCCGAGCGAATTGTGCCACGTCAGGAGGCATTGGCCATGCCGGCTATGCCTGGTGCCGTGGCGGCGCCGGCGGTGGCCACCGTTGACGATCCCGATGGCGGTCCGCGCAAGGTGAAGACGCTCGTCGTCCGTCCGGATGGCTCGGTCGAGCCGCCGGCCGCGCCGGCACCAGAGGCAGCTCCCGCCGCCGCGCCGCAGCAGGTGGCGGCGGCCGAACCGGCCCCAGCCCCGCAAGCCGCGCCGCCGGCAGCCGCGCCGGCGCCGGTCGCCGCCGATCCGGCCCCGGTCGCAGCCATCCCGGCACCAGAACCGAAGGCCGAGCCGGCGCCCGCTCCGGCCGCTCCGAGCCAATATGTCGTCCAGGTCGGTTCGAAGCAGAATCAGACCGACGCCCTCGCCACCTTCGCCGACATGCAGCAGAAATACCCTTCGCTGCTGGCGAGCTACCGGCCCATGGTGCAGAAGGCCAATCTCGGCGCCAAGGGCATCTGGTATCGCTTGCGTATCGGACCGATCGGCGACAAGTCGGCCGCGAACAAGCTTTGCGGCCAGCTGAAATCGCAAGGCCATCCCGATTGTCTGGTGATGGCGGCGCAATAGAGGCGCCGCCCGCGTCGCTTGACCGCGGCGCAATCGGTCGCTAGCCCCGCGTGGTGGATTTCAAGGCCTTCATCTCTGGCTGCGCCGGCACCTCGCTCAGCGACGAGGAGCGCGCTTTCTTCGCCGAGACGCGCCCCTGCGGCCTCATCCTCTTTGCCCGCAATTGCGAGTCCGTGGCGCAGCTGCGTGCCTTAACTGCCGCCTATCGCGACGCGGTTGAGAGCGATGAGGCGCTCGTGCTCATCGATCAGGAGGGCGGCCGCGTCCAGCGCCTCAAGCCGCCGCAATGGCGGCAAATGCCACCCCTGCGGGTGTTCGGCGACCTCTACCACCACGATCCCGCCCTGGCGCGGGCTGCCGCTTATGCCGATTCGAGATTGATCGCCGACGAGCTCCAAACGGCCGGCATCAATGTCAATTGCACCCCCTGTCTCGACGTGCCCGAGCCCGGCGCGCACGACATCATCGGCGACCGCGCCTTCAGCCTCGATCCGGAGGTGGTGATCGAGCTCGGCCGCGCCGTGGTCGAGGGGACGCTCGCCGGCGGCGTGTTGCCGGTGATCAAGCACGTGCCCGGGCATGGGCGGGCGCGGGCCGACAGCCATCTGGCGCTGCCCACCATAGAGGCCTCGGCCGAGGAGCTGATCGCGGTCGACTTCCAGCCATTCATGGCCCTGGCCGACGCGCCGCTCGCCATGACCGCCCACGTCCTGCTGCCAGCCTTCGATGATGAGCGACCGGTGAGCGTCTCCCCCGTTATAATGAGCGAAGTGATTCGGGGTCTGATCGGGCTGAAGGGACTGGTGATGAGCGACGATATCGGCATGGCGGCGCTTGGCGGCTCGATGGCCGAGCGCGCCCGCGCCGTGATCGATGCTGGTTGCGACGTGGCGCTCCACTGCAGCGGCGATTTCGCCGAGATGCAGGCGGTCGCCAGCGCCGTCCCGCTGCTTTCCGGCAAGAGCGCGGAGCGCTTCGCTCGCGCCTGCTCTGAGCTGGGCGAGCCGCAGGATTTCGACGCCGACCAGGCGCTGGTCTTGGTGACGGAGGCCGCGACGGCAGGCGGACGCATCGCGTGACGCCACATGCGGACGGGATGTCCATGAGCGCGACGGAAGATCCCATGATCGACGAGCCGCGGGAGCGGGTGGACCCTTCCGACTGGGAGGCTGACGCCGAGTTTGCAGCCGAGGCCGGCGACACGCTGGTCGTCGACGTCGAGGGCTTCGAGGGGCCGCTCGACCTGTTGCTCGCCATGGCGCGTACGCAGAAAGTGGACCTGGCCAGGATCTCGGTGCTGGCGCTGGCGCAGCAATATTTGGATTTCATTACCGAGGCTCGCCGACTGAGGCTCGAGGTCGCGGCTGACTATCTCGTCATGGCGGCGTGGCTCGCCTTCCTCAAATCGAAGCTGCTCCTGCCGGCGGAGCCGGGCGACGAGGGCGAGCCGAGCGGCGAGGAGCTTGCGCAATTGCTTGCCTTCCGCTTGAAGCGCCTGGGCGCCATGCGCGATGCCGCGGCCCAGCTGATGACGCGCAAGCGGCTCGGCCGCGACGTGTTCGCCAGAGGCATGCCCGAGCCCCTTCGCGTCACCCGCAACAGCTCTTATCAGGCCAATCTCTACGATCTGCTCAAGGCCTATGCGCAGCAGCGCCAGCGCAATTCCGTCCGCACCTGGCAGGTGCGGACGCGAACGGTGTGGTCGCTGAAAGACGCCCGGGCCGAGCTTGAACGGCTACTCGGCATCTCCTGCGACTGGGCGCCGCTCGATCAGATGCTGGCCGAGTTCCTGGTCGCGCCCGAGCTGCGCAAGACCGCCTTGGCGAGCAGCTTCACTGCGATGCTCGAGATGGCGCGCGAGGGCGCGCTCGAGATCAGGCAGGCGAAGCTTTTCGCACCGCTTCTCATTCGCCGACGGACCGTGGCCGCTTGACTGCGCTGACAACAACAAAGAGGTCGTAATGACAGCGAACAATCTGGACAGGGCGATACCGCTCGATTCCGGCGATAGCGGCCGGAAGCGGGAGGGGCGCGGCCCATCGCTACTCTTGCCGTTTCCGTCGAAGAAAATGAGGCCGCTGCCTTTGGCCGACCAGCACGAGAAGCTCCGCATCCTCGAGGCCTTGCTGTTTGCAAGTCCGGAGCCGCTCGACCAGTCGGCGCTCGCCGAGCATTTCGCCGAAGGCGAGGACCTCTCGGCGCTTCTGGCGGAGCTACAGGGCGTCTATGCCGGCCGTGGCGTCAATGTGGTGAAGGTCGCGGGCAAATGGGCCTTTCGCACCGCCGAGGACCTTGCCTTCCTGCTCGAGCGCGAGGCGGTCGAGCAGCGGCGCCTGTCGCGCGCGGCGCTCGAGACGCTCGCCATCATCGCCTATCACCAGCCCGTCACCCGCGCCGAGATCGAGGAGATCCGGGGCGTGAGCACGTCCAAGGGTACGCTCGACGTTCTGCTCGAAACCGGCTGGATCAAGCTTAGGGGCCGGCGGCGCGCGCCAGGCCGCCCGGTGACCTATGGCACCACCGAGCAATTTCTCGCCCATTTCGGCTTCGACTCGATCCAGGACCTGCCGGGTCTGGCCGAGCTGAAGGGCGCGGGCCTGCTCGACTCGACTTTGCCTCCTGGCTTCTCCATGCCCAATCCCAGCGATGCACCGGATCTGCGCGAGGACGAGGACCCGCTTGAGGACGAGGAGCCGCAGCTGGAGGACGAGCCCCCCGCGGATACCGAACCGGGAGAGGGCGAACCGTCCAGCTGACGCTTGCGGTTGCGCTCCTAAGGGCAAGATCGTAGATCAGCCCCGTGCTCGAATTCTTGAAAACAAGCGGGCCTGGCCGCGGCCAGAAACACGCGCCGAAGCTGCGCGGCAAGGCCGGCGTCACCTTCGCCGCCCGCCTCACTTTCGAGGATGTGTCGCGCCGCTATGGCGACAGTCTGGCGCTCGATCATGTGTCGCTCGATGTGCCGCCGGGCGAGGTGCTGTGCCTGCTAGGGCCGTCGGGCTGCGGCAAGACCACCTTGCTCAGGGTCGCCTCGGGCGTGGAACGCCCGTCATCGGGCCGCGTTCTACTCGACGGCCAGGAGGTGGCCGGACCCGACCATTTCGTGCCACCGGAGAAGCGGGGCGTCGGGCTCATGTTCCAGGACTTCGCGCTTTTTCCCCATCTCACCCTCCGCCAGAACGTGGCCTTCGGCCTGCGGTCCTTGACCCGCAGCCAGGCGAATGCCGAGGCCTTGGCCGCGCTGGCCAGGGTCGGGCTCGCCCATTACGCCAGTGCCTACCCCCACATCCTGTCCGGCGGCGAGCAGCAGCGCGTCGCGCTCGCCCGCGCCATCGCGCCAAGGCCAAGCGTGCTCCTGATGGATGAACCCTTCTCCGGGCTCGATCCGCGCTTGCGCGAGAGAATGCGCGAGGAGACCCTCGCCATCCTGCATGAGACGCGCGCGACCTGCATCGTCGTCACCCACGACGCCGAGGAAGCCATGCGCATGGGCGACCAGTTGGCATTGATGCGCCGCGGCCGCGTGGTACAGACGGGCAAGCCCCTCGATCTTTATCGCGCGCCCAAGGACATCCTCGCCGCGCGCACCTTCTCCGACCTGAACGAATTGCCCGCGCGCGTGGAGCAAGGCAGCGCCGAGACGGCGCTCGGGCGCTTCCCCGCCGATGGCGTCGGCGAGGGGGAGGCCATTGTCTGCGTCCGCCAGGGCGGCGTGATGCTGCTGCCGCGTGGGCAAGGCATCCCCGCCCGCGTGCTCGATGTCCGCTTCCTCGGTGATGTGGCTCTGGTGGAGATGGCGGTGCAAGGACTGGACGAACCGCTACTATCACGTGTGCGCGAAAGCGATGCGCCGTCACTCGGAACCGAGATCGGCGTTGCCATCGACCCGAGCGCGGTGCTTGTGTTCGAGGCCGAAAACGGCACTGCGCCGGACGCCGCTTGAGCTTGGCGCCCCGCATGTCTTGCGACCGCCGGCGCTTTGCTGCCATAGTGCCCGAAGGCCGGGGCGCCCTTAAAGGAGCTGGAGATCGTCGATGGGTTTGAGTTGGTGGCACATCATCCTGGTCCTCATCGTCTTCGTGCTCCTGTTCGGGACCGGCAAGATTTCAGGGCTCATGGGCGACCTGGCCAAGGGCATCAAGAGCTTCAAGAAGGAGATGAGCGAAGGCGAGGCCGAGGCCGAGGCTGAAGTTGAGCCGGAGCCGGCGCCCAAGGTGATCGAGCACACCCCCGCCCAGCCCGCCGCGTCCAAGCGAAAGTCGGCATCCCGCGCCAAAGCCCCGCGGACGCCGAAGACGAGCTGAGGCCGCTCAGCCGCGCCTCCGCGCGGGCCCGGTGAGCATCGCGTCAATGCACCAAATCGGCCCATAAGATCCCATGTTCGACATCGGCTGGTCTGAGCTTCTGGTCATCGGCGTCGTGGCCATCATCGTGGTCGGACCGAAGGAGCTGCCGCGTCTGATGCGCACCTTCGGCCACTATATGGGCAAGGTCAGGCACATGGCCGCCGACTTTCAGCGCCAATTCGAGGATGCGGTCCGGGACAGCGAGATCGACGAGGTCCGGAAGGCGATGCAGGATGTTCAGACCACCGCATCCGATCTGGCGACGGCGCCCACCGGCAAGCCGCTGATGACGCCGCTGCCGAAACAGCCATCGGCGCCGGCGTCCGCGGCCCCCACGCCGGAGGTACCGCCGAAGCCGCGGGCCAAGCGCGTTTCGACTAAGGCTAAGACCGAGGCCAAGCCCGCCACGCCGGAGCCCCGGCCGCGCAAGGTCAAGGAGCCGAAGCCGTGAGCCAGGAGGACATCGAGGCCAGCAAGGCTCCCCTGATGGAGCATCTGGTCGAGCTCAGGCGGCGGTTGGTGTGGTCGCTTGCCGCGATCATGGTCGCCTTCGCCGTCTGTTTCACCTTCGCCAAGCCCCTCTACAATCTGCTGCTCTGGCCCTACCGGCTCGCGGCCGGCGTCGATACGCCGATCGAGATGATCTACACCGCGCCGCAGGAATTCTTCTTCACCGAGATGAAGCTCGCGCTGTTCGGCGCCATCTTCCTCGCCTTCCCGGTGCTCGCCTCGCAGATTTACATGTTCGTGGCGCCGGGGCTTTACCGCAACGAGCGCAAGGCCTTTCTGCCCTTTCTGCTCGCCACGCCGGTCCTGTTTCTACTGGGCGCGGCGCTCGTCTATTTCATGGTCATGCCGCTTGCCATGAGCTTCTTCCTGTCGATGCAGCAGACCGGCGACGGCCAGGTGCACATTCAGCTGACGGCCAAGGTCAGCGAATATCTGAACCTGATCATGACGCTGATCCTCGCTTTCGGCGTTTGCTTCCAGCTGCCGGTGCTGCTCACCCTGCTGGCGCGCGCCGGCCTCATCACCGCGGCGCAGCTCAAGGCGAAGCGCCGCTATGCCATCCTCATCGCCTTCATCGTCGCCGCCGTGCTCACGCCGCCGGACCCGATCAGCCAGATCTCACTCGCTCTGCCGACGATCCTGCTTTACGAGATCTCCATCTACGCGGTGCGGTTCGCCGAGAAGCGCGCGGCCAAGACAGCGGCGGCCAAGACAACGGCGGCCAAGACAACGGCGGCCAAGACAACGGCGGCCAAGACAACGGCGGCCAAGACAGCGGCGGCCAAGACAACGGCGGCCAAGACAACGGCGGCCAAGACAACGGCGGCCAAGCCAGCGGACAAACCCGCTTGAGCTCGGATCAGGCGAGCATTCCTCCCTGCAAGGGCGACAAGCACCTCCGCGCCAGCGTTCTGTTCGCGGTCGCGGCTCAGAGCCTGTTCCTCGTCTTCCTCACCGTGTTCCTGTTCAACATCGCTAACCCGAAGGGCGACGGCATGGAGATGGTGGCGGTCGGGGCCGGGTTCACGCTGATCTTTCTGCCCTTGAGCCTGCCGGCCTTCATGCTGGCCAAGGCCGGCCGGCTCTTGATCCTCGCCGCGGTCCTCGCCGGGCTCGCCGCCGTCTGTTACTTCCTGTTCTGGTTCCAAATCCTCGACGAGCTCGGGATCCAAGCCGCACCCTGGCACTAGGGCTCGACCATGATCGACACCCAGACCCTGCTTCTGATCGCGCTCGCCTGGGCCGTGGTGGCCTATTTGATCGTGCCCCGGTTGTGGGTGGCTTATTTCCGGCGTCATCCGCTGCTCACCCAACTGGCGCGCATTACGCAAACCGGCGACGGCCATCCCGGCGATCCGATCAACCTCGCCCTCCTCGGGACCGACGAGGAACTGGTCAAGGCCATGAGCGCGGCCGGCTGGTTCCCGGCCGATCCCATCACCTTAGCCAGCAGCGTGCGCATCGCCGCGGACACCGTGCTGCGCCGGGCCGACGACGAGGCTCCGGTGAGCAATTTGTTCCTGTTCGGCCGCAAGCAGGACCTCGCCTTCGAGCAACCCATCGGCGGCGGTCCCGGCCGGCGCCACCATGTCCGCTTTTGGCGCTGGGACCAGCTCTATCAGGGACACATCGCCCGGTTCGGGGCCGCGACCTATGACGCCAAGGTCGGGCTCAGTCACACCACCGGACAGGTCACCCACCATATCGCGCCCGATATCGATGCGGAACGTGACCGCATGGTGCGCGAGCTGCAACAGGCTGGCGTTGCCGGGCCGGTCGAATGGCTTGACGGCTTCCATTCGGAGCTTGAAGGGCGGAATGGCGGCGGCGATCCCTGGCATACTGACGGCCGCCTCGCCATCGTCACGTTGCGGGAAACCAGCCCCTCGGCGTGACAAAAGGGGGCCGGACCGATGACAAGCAGGGGCCTTTCGCCCTATAGGGGAAGGCTCGATCCCAACCGGCAGGATGTTCGCTTTGCTTGACATCAAATGGATTCGTGACAACCAGGACGCCTTTCTCAAGGGGCTGAAGGATCGCGGCGTCGAGCCCGATCAGGGTCACGGCATCCTGACTCAAATTCTGAGTCTGGACGAGCAACGCCGCGGAACGATTCAGCAATTGCAGGAGGTGCAAGCCCGCCGCAACGCCGCCTCGAAAGAGGTCGGCAAGGCCAAGCAGGCCAAGGACGAAGCGGGCGCCAAGCGGCTGATGGACGAGGTCGCCGCACTCAAAGGCACGATCCAGCAGGGCGAGGAGGGCGAGCGGAAGCTCGACAAAGAGCTGCTCGAGCTGCTTGCCGCCATCCCCAACGTCCCAGCCGCGGACGTGCCGGTCGGCCCCGACGAGAGCGCCAATGTCGAGCTGCGCAAATTCGGTACGCCGCCGAAATTCGACTTTCAGCCGAAGCAGCATTTCGAGCTTGGCGAAGCCTTGGGGCTGATGGATTTCGAGGTCGCGGCGAAAATATCAGGCTCCCGCTTCGTCGTGTTGAAAGGACCGCTGGCGCGGCTGGAACGGGCACTGGCGCAACTCATGCTCGATCTGCACACCTCCGAGCACGGCTATACCGAGGTGAACCCGCCGCTGCTTGTCAATAAGGACGTCATGATTGGCACGGCCCAGTTGCCAAAATTTGCCTACGATCAATTTCTGGCTACCAACGTTCTAGATTTGGGAAAATGGAACGCGACTGTTCTCGAAAAGCTGGAACCTAATGCGGGGCTCGACGCCATAGCGGCGGCGGTAAGTAAGCTGAATGAGGCTTTAGTCGAAAATCGCGAGTGGCGGTGGCTCATCCCGACCGCCGAGGTGCCGCTGACCAATCTCGTGCGCGAGGACATCACCGACGAGGGCAAGCTCCCGATGCGGGTCACCGCGGGCACCGCCTGCTTCCGCGCCGAGGCCGGCGCCGCGGGCAAGGATACGCGCGGCATGATCCGTCAGCATCAATTCCAAAAGGTCGAGCTTGTCTCCATCACCACGCCGGAGCAATCGGCGGAAGAGCATGAGCGCATGACAGCCTGCGCCGAGACCGTGTTGAAAAGACTCGAACTTTCTTATCGCGTCGTGGTGCTGTCGACCGGCGACATGGGCTTCGCCGCGCGGAAGACCTACGACATCGAGGTGTGGCTGCCGGGGCAGGGCACCTATCGCGAGATTTCCTCCTGCTCCAATTGCGGGGAGTTTCAGGCGCGCCGCATGAATGCGCGCTATCGCCCCGCCAACGCCAAGGACACCCGCTTCGTGCATACGCTGAACGGATCTGGCGTCGCCGTCGGCCGCGCACTCGTCGCCGTGCTCGAGAATTACCAGGAAGCTGACGGCAGCGTGCGCGTTCCCGATGCGCTCAAGCCCTATATGGGCGGGCTCGAGCGGATCGAGCTTGCAACCTGACACGAATGCGCGTGCTGCTCACCAATGACGACGGCATCGAGGCCCCGGGGCTAGACGTGCTGGAGCACATCGCCAGCGACATCAGCAACGACGTCTGGATCGTGGCGCCGGAGACCGATCAGTCCGGCGCCGCGCATTCTCTCACCTTGGCCGAGCCGTTGCGCATGCGCGAGCTGGGCAAGCGGCGCTACGCGGTCAAAGGCACGCCCACCGATTGCGTGATCATGGGCGTGCGCCATTTGCTCGCCGACGATCCGCCGGATCTCGTGCTGTCGGGGGTCAATCGCGGTGGGAATCTCGCCGACGACGTCAATTATTCCGGCACGGTGGCGGGCGCCATCGAGGGCGTGATGCTGGGCGTGCCCTCCATCGCCATGAGCCTCGCTACCGGGCAGATGGAGGGGGGCCGGCCTAGCTGGGATACGCCGATGCACCATGGCGCCGGCCTCTTGCGCAAGCTGCTCAAGGCGGGCTGGCCCGACGGCGTCGTGCTCAACGTCAATTTCCCCGATTGCAAGCCCAAGGCGGTGAAGGGCATGTCCGCGACCACGCAGGGCCAGCGCGATCCCGGTCTGCTCCGGATCGACGCCCGGCTCGATACGCGCGGCAAGGCCTATTACTGGGTCGGCATCAAGCGCCGCCAGGCTCGGCCGCCCAAGGGCACCGATCTCTGGGCCGTCCAGGCCGAACGCATCTCGGTCACGCCGCTGCAACTCGACTTCACCGACGAGGAAGCGCGCGAGAAGCTTGCCGAGGCGCTGGGCGAATAAGCCTTACGCCGGCTCGCATAGGGGGTAAGAATCGTCGGATACTCGACGGAAACTCCTCGCGAAGGGGCCAATCATGGCCAGCGCGCCAGACCAGATCGGCCTGATCATGCAGCTCAGGCGCCGCGGCATCCGCGATACCGACGTGCTGCGCGCCATTGAGCGGATTCCGCGCGATCTGTTTGTCGATCCAGCCTTCGCCGACCACGCTTATCGGGATATCGCGCTGCCGATCGAATGCGGGCAGACCATCTCGCAGCCCTTTGTCGTCGCCTATATGACCGAGAAGCTCGATCTCGATAAAAGCCACAAGGTGCTGGAGATCGGCACAGGGTCCGGCTACCAGGCCGCGGTGCTGTCGCATCTCAGCCGCCGCGTCTACACCGTGGAGCGCTGGCGCGAGCTGCAGAAATCGGCCGACCGCAGATTTGCCGAGCTCGGCATCACCAATGTCACCGCCATCATCGGCGATGGTTGGATCGGCTGGCCGCCGCAAGCGCCCTTCGACCGCATCATCGTCACCGCGGCCGCGGCCGAAGCGCCGGCCGCGCTGGTGGATCAGCTCAAAGCCGGTGGCCGCATGATCATACCGCTCGGACATGACCGGGATTCGCAGTCGCTGGTGCAGATCGACAAGACCGAGACGGGGGTCAAAGCGAAGACGTTGCTCCCCGTTCGTTTCGTGCCCCTCATGCGCGGCCGGGTACAGGCGGAAGAGCGATCCTGACCGTGCCTGGCGATGCCTTCGGGCAACGCTTCTTTTCTTTTTCGGAAGCGCCGAAGATCCTTAAGCGCTTGTTCACTGTTCACGCGCTTAACTCTTATTGCTGTTCTACGAGTATTGTTGTGTTGAGGGGGCGTGGGGGAATGCAAGCTGGCGTGGTGTGGTCGGGGATTGGCCGTTGCGCCTTAATGGCCACGGCTGCGGGGGCCCTGATCTGTCTTGGTGGCTGTAGTTCCAGCGTTTCGCGCTTTGACTTTCCGTCTTTCGGCCTGACGCGCTCGCAGGATGCGCTGCTCGCCGACCCGACGGCCACGGCGTCGCTGCCGGTGCCACAGGAGTCGGTCTATGCTTCCGGTGCGCCGAGCAATGGCGGAAGCTATGCGCGTAGCAGCCTGCCGCCGCCATCGGGGTCCTACGCGCAAGCGACGCCTGCCGCCTATTCGCCGGCGGGCGCCGACATAACCACGCAAAGCATCAAGCCGCAGCGGGCCGCCTACGCGCCGCAGGCGGCGTTGCCGCGGGCCAACCCGGCGGTACTGCGCACGACCTCGCACCCGCGCCCGGCGCGGACAGAGACAATTACCGTCAGCCAGGGCGACAACCTCTACACCTTGTCGCGGCGCTACGGTGTCTCCGTCGACGCCATCCAATCCGCCAACAATCTGACCGACGCGCGCCTCAAGATCGGGCAGCCTCTCGTCATTCCGGGGCCAGGCTCTGCGGTCGCCGCCGAAACGCGGGCGCGCCCGGCGGCGGCGGCGTCAGTGGTGGCAAGCGCCAAGCCTCCCGCCGCACCCGAAGTGCGGACGGTGAAGACGACCACCGTCCCGGCGCCAGGGAGCAGCGGGCAGGGCACGAAGCCAGAAAGCGCCTCGGCGGTTGAAGCCTCCTCCGAGGTCATCGGCGGGGGCACGTCCCGCGGCCAGAATGCGCAAATTGCGAGCGTCGATCGCTTGCCGGCGCCGGAGCCGATGTCCGGCAATAGCTTCCGCTGGCCGGTGCAGGGGCGCATCATTTCCGCCTTCGGCACCAAGCCGGATGGCGGGCATAATGACGGCATCAATGTCGCCGTGCCCGCGGGCACCTCGGTGAAGGCGGCCGAGAACGGTGTCGTCGCTTATGCCGGCAACGAGCTCAAAGGCTATGGCAATCTGGTGCTGGTCAGGCACTCCAACAGCTGGGTTTCGGCTTACGCCCACAATGGCGAGATCCTGGTCAAGCGTGGCGATCAGGTGCGCCGCGGCCAGGTCATCGCCAAGGCCGGCAATAGCGGACAGGTGAGCCAGCCGCAGCTTCATTTCGAGCTACGCAAGGGCTCGCGCCCGGTGGACCCCACCAAATTCATGAGCCAGACCCAGGCCAACGCGGAATAGCGCCGAGCCGTCCGGGCTAGCTCGTGGTCTCGATCCTGACGCCCAGGCGACCCGCCAGATCCTGAATATACTGAAACGCGACGCGGCCCGAGCGCGCGCCGCGGGCAAGTGCCCAGGCCAAGGCCTCGCGCCGAAGCTCGTCACCGGCAAGGCCGAGACCGAAATGTGCGGCGTAGGCCCGCACCATGGCGAGATAGTCGTCCTGGCTGCAATTGTGAAATCCGATCCAGAGGCCGAAGCGGTCCGAGAGCGACACCTTCTCCTCGACCGCCTCGGATGGAGTGATGGCGGTCGAACGCTCGTTCTCGAACATCTCGCGCGGCATGAGATGCCGCCGGTTCGAGGTCGCGTAGAAGATCACATTGCCAGGGCGCCCCTCTATGCCGCCTTCCAGGACCGCTTTTAGCGATTTGTAGGAGGCGTCCGGCGCTTCGAAGGAAAGATCGTCGCAGAACAGGATGAAGCGCTTCGCCTCCATTCGGCGCAAATGGCTGAGAGCCCGCGGCAGGGTGGCGATGTCTTCCCGATGAATTTCGATCAGTTTGAGCGTGGCCGCCTCTGGCGCCCCGACCTTGCCGCTGACCTCGGCATGGACCGCCTTGACCAGGGAGCTCTTGCCCGTGCCCCGCGCGCCCCAGAGCAGCGCATTGTTGGCGGGGAGGCCTTGGGCGAAGCGCAAGGTGTTGTCGAGCAGCGTGTCGCGCATCCGGTCGATGCCCTTGAGCAGGCCGAGGGGCACGCGATTGACCGCCATCACGGGCAGGAATGCCTCCGGCTCGGCCTGCCAAACGAAGGCCTCCGCTTGGTCGAGGTCGGGCTTTCGCGGCGGCGAGGGCGCAAGCCGCTCCAACGCCCGCGCGATCCGCTCGACCAGCCCCCCAATCGGTTCCTGGAAGTTCATGGCAATCTCGTTTAAGGCTCAAGGCCCCCCGTTGCAAAGCCGAAGCGGGCCGCTATAGTCCCGGCACTTTCCACGAGCCAAGCCGCCCAATGGACATCAAGAGCCCTAACGGCCCAAGGGCGGCCAGCTCTAAAACAAGCCAGGAATTGGAGCAATGACCGAAACCGTGTTCGCTCAAGCAGCCCCTGGGGCGTTTGATGCCCTGAATAGCTTGATCGTCCCGACGGTGCTCATCATCGGCATCATGTATTTCCTGATGATCCGCCCGCAGCAGAAGCGGTTGAAGGAGCATCAGGCGATGATCAGCGGCATCCGCCGGGGCGACAATGTGGTCACGGCCGGGGGCATTCTCGGCAAGGTGACCAAGGTTGACGAGCAGGAGTTGCAGGTGGAGATCGCGGAGGGGATCAGGGTCAAGGTCCTGAGGACAACGGTTTCCGAAGTGCGGAGCAAGGGCGAGGCTCCCGCGAGCGCCAAAACCTCCAAGGCGACTGAATGAGCGTTGGGATCGGTCTGGCTAGGGCCCAAGGCGTGGCCCACAGCCTAATTCGGAGTCGATAAGCGGCAATGCTGCATTTTCCCCAATGGAAGGTGATCCTGGTGGCCGGCATCGTCATTGCCGGCATCGTCTTCTCCCTCCCCAATCTTTTCCCGCGCTCGACCATGGAGGAGATGCCGAGCTGGCTTCCCCACAAGCAGGTCAGTCTCGGCTTGGATCTGCAAGGCGGCGCCCATCTTCTCTATCAGCTCGACGAAAACGAGATGATCGACGATTGGCTCGGCAACATCCGCTCCGATGTGCGCGAGACGCTCCGCCGCAATCGTATCTCCTATATCGACCTCAACCAGGACATCGCTGCCCGGACTGTCTCGGTCAAAATTCGAGAGGGCGCGGATTTCGACAAGGCCTATACCGAGCTGCGCAAGCTTGCGGTCCCCGTCGGTGGCACCTTCGGCGGCTTCTCGGGGGCCAACAATCTCGACATCGAGCGTAGCGGCGACAACACCGTCTTGTTCGAGGCTACCGAGGCCGGCCTCAACCAGCGCATGAGCTCCGCCATCGAGGCCTCGATCGAAACCATACGGCGCCGCGTCGACGCGTTCGGCACCACCGAGCCGACCATTCAGCGCCAGGGCCGCAACCGCGTGCTCGTACAGGTCCCGGGCATCAGCGATGTGGAGCGCCTGAAGAAGCTCATCGGCGAGACCGGCAAGCTGGAGTTCAGGCTTGTCGATCCGGGTGTGAACGCGCAGGAGCTGGCGCAGACCAAGCAGGTGCCGCCTGACGACGAATTGCTCTATTCGACCGATACGCCGCCAATTCCTTATGCGATCAGGCGTCAGGCGCTGGTGAGCGGCGAGAATCTGGTCGACGCCCAGCCAGGCTTCGACCAGCGCACGGGCGAACCCGTGGTGACCTTCCGTTTCGACGCCGCCGGCGCCAAACGCTTCGCCAGGGCCACGCAGGAGAATGTGGGACTGCCCTTCGCCATCATCCTCGACGGTAAGGTCATCTCCGCTCCCGTTATCCGCGAGCCGATTCTCGGCGGCTCGGGCCAGATCAGCGGCAATTTCGGCGTGCAGGAGGCGACCGATCTCTCCGTTCTGCTGCGCTCTGGCGCGCTTCCGGCCAAGCTCACCGTGATCGAGGAGCGAACCGTGGGTGCAAGCCTCGGCGCCGACTCGATCGCCTCCGGCAAGAAGGCGACTTGGCTCGGGCTGCTGCTGGTCGTGCTGTTCATGTTCGCCGCCTACGGCCTGTTCGGCGTGTTCGCCAACATCGCGCTTTTCGTCAACATCGTGCTCATCTTCGCCGTTCTCTCGCTCATCGGTTCGACCCTGACCTTGCCCGGCATCGCCGGCATCGTGCTGACGATCGGCATCGCGGTCGACGCGAACGTGCTGATCAACGAGCGCATCCGGGAGGAGATACGATCGGGCAAATCGCCGGTGGCCTCGATCGAGGCCGGCTATACGCGGGCGATAACCACGATCGTCGACTCCAATGTGACGACGCTGATTTCGACCCTCGTCCTGTTCTGGCTGGGTTCCGGGCCGGTGCGGGGATTTGCCGTGACGCTGTCCATCGGCATCATCGCCTCGATGTTCACCGCCGTGACCGTGACGCGGCTGATGGTCTCTTACTGGCTGCGCTGGACCCGGCCGGCCACGGTTCCGATTTAGGGGAATAAACTTTCATGTTCACGGGCCTTCACTTCATCCCACCGAACACCCGGATCGGCTTTGTCCGATTGCGCACCATCAGTTGGGTCATATCGGCCCTGCTGACGGTTGTGCCGATCTTTCTCGTCTGGCACGTGG